>Ga0065711_1029341_pt1 | contig 36605 bp, 9 predicted proteins | sample Hoacrofraction12_FD_59098 | JGI IMG/M metagenome (GOLD analysis project Ga0065711, IMG submission 59098) | Hoatzin crop microbial communities from Cojedes, Venezuela - Epithelial fraction 12 v2 (version 2) | ecosystem: Host-associated > Birds > Digestive system > Esophagus > Crop | place... | reverse complement strand
GGCGCAATCGAGGCGGCTGCCTCTGCGTGGTGCTCGCCGCGCGTGCGTGGCGCCGCGAGCCTGCGCGGTTGCCAGGGTGACGGGAACACAACATGGCGCCCTGAGGGCTGGGCCGGGGGGCGCTCGGCCATCGGGAGGGGGCCCAGCCGCTCTCTCGCTCACCCCGGGACCCGCAGGCGAGCGCAGGATGGACAGTAAGGGGGCGCGGGGGGAAGCGGCGGGCTCCGCTCGGCGTGGAGGCCGCGGGCAGGGGGCCCTCCCTCAGGGTTGGCGTGGGCCCCGGCGGAGGCCGGCCGTCACCGGCGACCCTGGCCCGGGGGGAGCACCCGGGCTGAGGCGGCGGGAGGTGCTTCTGTAGTCCCTGGAAACCGGCATCGCTGCAGCCCGCTCCTAGCCCTGCCTGCCGAGATCGCACATGTACGCGCTGGTCTCTCGGCGTGACAGCCCTCCTCTCCAACAGGGTGCTCATAAATCTTTCTCCCACTCGTGCAAAGCAGTGGTCTGTCTGTCTTCTGGTCCCTCTCGGCACTTTCTCAGAAATTGCTAACTTTTCTCGTTCCTTGTTCTGCAAGCCTTTCCTTCCATTAGCGTCCTGCTTCAAATCACCACATGTCACGTCCCACGCGTTAGGTGTGTTTCTGAATGTAACAATTGTGTGCCGTGGCCTTGTGACTGTGGCTGAAGCTGAACTTCTTGTTGCTTTCTTCATTTTTGGGGTTATTTCTCTCTTCCCACATGCATCAATATCATATTTAAATGTCATGGCTTTATCTTCCTCAGCATCTTCGCAACAAAATATTTGCTTTAGGATTTTATAGTATCCTGGTTTGACTATTTTAGTGTGCTCTTTACTGTCCTTTTGCATTGGATTCTTTAACTGCGTATGATTGCTCTTAGCTCTCTAGTTACAGTGATAGGGGTGTAGTCTTTGAATTCCATCACTTGCCCATAATTTTTATTTATACTGTTATTTAATTTCCTGGATCCTGTAGCCTCTTTCACATTAAACTGTCCTTCTGTTGAATAATTACCTCTACGCCATTTTCATGGCCACTTTCTTGGTGTTAGACTAGTTCAGATTGCTACAACTTATTCTTCCTAACCTTTATCTGCCTTTCCACTAACCATTCTAAGCCTGAACATCTGCGTGTGCGGAAATGGAGGGGAGGGAGGGAAGAGGTTAGGTAATGTCTAGCTTGCTATAGATGTCATGAAAGTATTGCGAACTGGTGATTAGGTCTTCTTTAATGTTATAAACAAGAGTAATTAAAACATTGTTTATGTGATTTCATCCTCAAAGCTTTCAGTCTTAAAATGTTGATAAAAGTTTTACCATTTCTGTCATTGTTCGAGTACCATAAGTTCAGGTAAACTAACTGGTAATTAGTTTCAGTTTGTAGCTGTAGTAAGTTTCATAGCTTAAAATTGACAAGCTTTGAGGTGACCTCTTTCAGGGTGTGTTTGAAGTCCGTTGTTTTGATGGGGTTTTTTTGCCAGCTGGTTGCTTTGGAAGGATCAGTTATGTGGTGCTGAAGTGGATTTTTAAGATTCTCCAGAAATTGTGGCTTGTGAATGCAAATTCAAAATTTATATTGTTAGTACATTTGAAGTCTACACTTTATTTCTTTTTATTCTATATGAACTTTTATGTTATTATTCTTACAATGTCCGAGTTCCTTTCAGCCTCTCGTTAAACGATAACTAAGTTGTCACATGATCGTTCTCATTTTCTCCCTAGGAGAAAAGCGCCCTCATCTTCAGTGACCTGTTTTGTTGACAGATTACATGTTGATTTTATGCATCAAAGAGACATTCAAATTATGAAATTCTTATTCCTGATTCTGCACTTTATTCAATCAATTTAAATTTTTCAGGTCTTTGCTATTATTCTTTTCACTGGATGGCACTCTATTAAGTGCCTGGTTAAATCCTCAGTTGTTTGGTATGTGTGGGGTTTTTATTTGGTATACATAGCGCTCTGTTGTAAAAAATTAACAAACCTTACATGGTTACATAAAAAAAATCTTTAGTGCTGTAAGAATGTTTTAAAGTGTGTAAAGAATTAACTCTTCTTACACTATTAGAATTCTTTTGTTTAAAATAAAATAAAAAAAATATTTTGAGCCCTCCACTGTCGTCTGGACTTCTCTTGTAGGAGCAAAATACAGGTATAGATGAAAATATAAACCAAAACAAATTATATAAACATGTACTATCTGACTTCTTTATATATCTAAAAATATTTTCAATAAATGTCGTACAATAATGCTTTCCCTGTGTTTCTCTGCCTAAGTACTTTGGTTCATTAACACCTATGGCTGGTATACCGTAGATATTAAGGTCTTCTATTCAGATCATATGACTTGATTTTTTTTTAATGCCAGACAGTCAATTACTTGCATTTAAGTAAAGAAAAATAGGGGATTACCATTTATTAGAATCAAAGAGTAGGTCAACAAATAGCTAATTTTTTTTGTATCTGTCTTGAGTATTTTTTGCTACAGGGACTGGCTCTAACATCATATGCACACGTAATGTAGCCAGTGTGCATCTGACTGATTGGAGAGTATCAGTTTCTACTAAAAAAAAGGCACTTTTTTCGGAACTCTGTATGAATGGGATTCAAGTATTCTGAATTTATGACCTCTATCTCATATTCAGCTCTTCCTTTAGACAGGAAATTAAAACTTAAGGTGGGGGTAGAGAGCACAGTGCAAAGTGTGATTTCTGCTGACAAAGCACGTTACTTGCTTAGTCACATTGTTTAGTCAACGCTGAAGGCTAGGGATTACCTTGCTTAAAGCACTAATTGACCGGTTATCAAATAACAGCCACATGAATTAAACAGTCTCATGGTCTCTTCCCTGTATTGGAGTCTTTGTCAGAGATTGCCTCCTTTACCCATAATGGTTTTAAAATTCTGTTTCTACTTGTAAAATAATTTTATATGCAAATTGTCTGTATAGAGTTCATTAGATGGTGTCATTGATTTTTAAATTACTCTGCTTTTTCCTATTCTTCAAATTTAGATGGCCTAAGTAGTTAGCTTATGATCCAGCAGGATGGATAATGATTAGAAAACCTAAGCAGCAGGTGATAAAAATGAGAAGAGCAACTGACAGTTCTCACAGAGGTGCTGCCACTGTATTGCAGACAGAGAGATTTGCAAGGGGAGGGTTTCTGCTAATTAAAATATAAGCATTTGGATCACAAGGAAAGGAAGGACTTTTTTTTTTTTTTTAGCAGGAGTTAAGTGTGAAAATTGAGGAGGAGAAAAGAGATGAAGGCAACACAAATTGCTTGCTAGTTGGTAGACAGCGTTAGAATGTCCCTGCCTAAGTAACTTTTCCCTCTACAAAATTTCTTGGCAGGCTTTCTCCACTGTGAGGCTGTATTTTCTACTTGTAAATTAAACATATCTGGAAATCTTCTTGGACTCAAAGAGCAACTGATGTGAAATGTCCCATATCTATGCTAGTAAATTATCTTCCAAAACAAGGCAGTAGGACAGAAACTTCTTTAGGAATGACCTTAGAAGGAGTCTTCCCATCAGGCTGGGAAGGTGCTTAGGAGAGTGGTGGTTGTCGCAGGCCAAAGCTGTGCCAGGAACTGTTGTCACAGTAAATAATACAGGCAACTACACTTCATTGAATTTACTGCTATCGACATGGCTGAAGGCTCCTGCAGTTATTCTGACTCCCATAAAGGGTTGAATATGATGAAAGAGGTTTCCTGCTTTGCCTCCCTCAAAATGACTGGGTTTGGATCTTTCTTAAATAACAGCACCATGTCAAAAGCAACAGCAGCATAAAGCTAACCAGAACTGGGTTTTGCTCAGATGAAATTACTGGAAGAATTATCAAGGATAGAATCTGTAGGTGCTAAAAACAAAGGACAACAGGAGGACAAAGTTGGTGAAGGGAACCAGGCATTGGGATTTCTAAGGAACAGTTAATCACAAAGCTGAAGGAGCATAAAGGGGGAAAGAAAAGAAACATCAATTCTGAAGGAAACTAGGAAAAGACTCGGAAATTGATATAAATAAAGCTTTTTTCATAACCCTTATGTTATCTGCTTCAAGTCTTAAAATTTTGCAGAACTAGAATTGACTTATGTGTTAACAAAATACCCTTTTACTTAAAATTTACAATTTAACAATTGCAATTTAACAAATCAAGTATGGCTTGATATGCAGTCTTCATAACAATTTCTATTTTAAACATACTGAAACAGTATATTTTTGTTTTTAGAATATAGACCAGTTGCTAAGATAGGAGAGGGAACATTTTCTGATGTTCTGAAGACACAGAGTCTTATTGATGGAAAGTACTATGCATGTAAGCACATGAAGCGACATTTTGAAAGGTATAGATAATTAATAAAGAGTACTACAGAAAATCTTATTTAAATTTGGTAGAGAAATATAAGATTAAGTGAAATTTTTTAAATACACGTGTATTGCATGTAGTACAGAAAGTGGATTCTGCTGCTGATTATGCAGGGCCTTCCTATTTGGCTTTGGGGTTATTTCCTTGAGTACTTTTAATTGGTGTCATCCACTGTACTAAATGCTGCCTGGCCACTGAGTTGAGGGTGAAATGAGAAGAATGAGGACTAAATAGTTGATTTAGTTTCCAAATGCACTGAATATACTTGTGCTGTTTGTTTTGCTGTAAATAATAATAAGAGAAGGAAATGTGTCAGTCTTCCCCCTGGACCATACTTTATTCAGTCTTACTTTAAATACTGTTTTAATGCAAATTTAAAAAAAAATGTATTTATCCTTATTCCATGTATAGCATTGGTTCTATTTCATATTTGCATTTATATTTAATCACATTGATCAGCAAGACGCTGTATGGTAAAAAAATAGGTGCTTTTTATCAGTTACAAAAATAGAGAAGAGGGCTGTGTGGAAGTAGACATAGACTTGACATTCTCCTCCAAATACGTAAGTGTCAAACAATGCCTTTTGGGTCTCTGGCTTTGTATTCTCAGTTAAATATATTAAGCTCCGAGTGAAATCAGTGGGAGTGACACATTTGTACATACAGAGTAAAATGGGACATTTTGCTCTTGGGTGAGATTTCACCCATGGAACTCGGAGATTCAAAGACTGTAAGTTTAAAAAAAAAACCACGATAATTCAAATATCTTCAAGTAATGTGGCTTTTGATTCTCTGTTTTGTTGTTAAAGAACTGTTGGTCCATTTATACATTACCTACAACTGACCAAATTGTCTAATTTATCATCAAAAGAGTGCTTAAACCGCTTATCTACATCAAGGGCAGATGGCATACAGTTCAATGGTAGGGCATAACAAGCAGACACTTTTTTTCATGTAGCATGTTTAAGACATCTTTTAGGCCTTTAACCCTTTGATAAATTGTCTGACCAAGCCTTCTGATGAAATGAACGCTTTTAGCAACAGGGAAGTGTTTTAAGCCGAACCTGCCCGTACAAGGTGTTTCTCCTAGTTTCAAACTGGAAACTATTGTTTCGATGCTTAGCCTTAAGTCTGACTGTGAAAAGGCATACGTGGCCTGGTCTGATCCATTAAATAGCGTGCAGAGCTCGCTGTTTCCTGCTTCCTCCCCTGAGTTTCTGTAGCATTGTTGTTTTGTTGTTTATTAAAGCCTCAGAGTAGACAATAGTTGAATAGCGTCTATTTTTCATGTAAGAGGTTACCATCAAAACTGAATTTTAGATGTTAAATTTGGCAAGGCTAGATTGTCACTTTCAGCATCATGCTGAGCAGTAGTTGGCATGTATGCTACACCAGCGCAGAATAAACAGTATGATACACACTATTATGCAACACAGAATTCCTCCCGGATAGCTCTTTGGCATGGTAACTGATGTCTGGAGCACAATACAGTACTACTTGTCTTGTCTGGGTAAGTCCAGCTACTCCAGACTGCAAGCAGGAATAAAGCCGTTCTGATTACTGGTTTGCTCTACAAAGAAGCAAAGCAGGCAAACAGTCTGTCAGGTCCTGCATTTCAAAGTTCAGACTACAGTGGAGTAGATTGTGACAGTCTTATGGCAGGGAAGAAAGACAATTATAATCCAGTCCCTGATAGCAAGTCAGTCTTCCTCTTTTCTTTTTAATTCAACTTTAGTATGGAGCAAGTGAATAATCTGAGAGAAATACAAGCGCTAAGAAGGCTGAGTCCTCATCCTAATATCCTTATGTTACATGAAGTTGTTTTGTAAGTATGGTGCACTCATTTCTTTCTTCCTCTTTCCTTTATTTGAACAATATTCAGTAACTTGTGGGTCTAGAGGCAAACTGTAGGCACCTACCCAGCTTTTTATTCCAGCAGAAAGAAAACACCACCAAATTTGTCAAATCTTGAAGTCTTCGTGCCCTTTATGTTAAGAAAATCTGACATAGCTCTCACTTTCTCTGGCTCTTTTGCAGCAGACCAAGACTATTTCAACATCAGTATTAAAATTTCAGACTAGATATATTTTAAGCATAGCTGAACTTCATAGTATGTAATACTTGCTGGTGATTTCAACCCATGCCCCATATCCAGTGAGTGCTTTAACTGCACAACATCATGTCTATTGGAGACGGTATTTTGGTGAGGCACGCTCAGAGCTTATCTGCTGGAATAGGCTCTGATGCTTCAGGGGTCTTGGTTTGACTTGTCAGTTTGAACTAGGGATCCAAGCAAACTATTTGGCAGTATCATGTTGTAGGCAACTTTACAGACGCCCCTTTGCAAATAATAGAAGTTTAGACCTCTGAATTAGGCAGCAGCTGAGTTACGAATTTGGAAAGAAATCAATCAGTGATGAAGTTGGGTTCCTTAGCCTCATTAGCCACTTAAGTGTCTTCTGGGGACGTGTTCTGTCTCCCAAAGAGATCAGGTTTTATGACAGCATTTACTCCATTACTGTGCGTTACACTTCATCACTGTGCAACAGCAGGCGTGTACTTCATTATTCAAGTACTTGACACAAAACCTGTTGACCGCTCTAGAATATTTTTTTTCTTGCTCTTCAGGCTCTGGTACTACATTGTTATTGACAGGCCCGTTTTCTACAAATATATGGAAAGCCAGTAATTGAGTCAGCAGCTTAGCTTTCTGGAATTCTCAGCTTCAGCTGCCGTGTTGTTAACGAAGTGTGATCCAGATGGCCAGCCAGCTTGCCTAGCTCTTTCACAGTCTGTCTGCAAACCAAATTGCAGACTGTACCCTCAACCTTTTGCTGTCTGGGTTAATGGAACATAGCAGAGGGGGTGTACTTTAATGCAATTATCTTACAAGAAAAACTGAAAACCTAAAGACATCTGCCTCTGCTGGGCAGTGAAATGGAAAATAAAGTGTCAAGTGTATTATTGTATTGTGAGAATACTTAAAATTGCTGTTGTCAGCAAAACACAGGTTCCAGTCGTTTCCATACAATAGAACGTTACTGGTGGCCTAACTAGAAAGTATTTTTATATATGGTGTAATGGCTTTCCTATCTTTCATTGTACGACTGTATCAGTTAAGTTACTGGAAATTTCTTGATACTGAACAGTGTGATATGCCCAGAAAGCATGCCTTCAAATAACTCTGTGGAGTAATCAGTTAGCTTTTGCAATGGACACTTTGTATAGTATAAACTAAAACTATGATACCTCAGACCCTAGGTTGAAAAACTTGTAACAGAAAGTTTCAATTAAAAATGAAAATGTCCATTTTAATGCTGGTTAAACTAAGTACTTTTTTTCTATGCTGTCTACGAATCGACATTTATAGCTTAGTGTCTCCTTGTTTGTTTCTTCAGTGATAAAAAAGCTGGCTCCCTTTCACTGATATGTGAACTTATGGACATGAGTATTTATGAGCTGATAAAAGGTATGTAGCATATGCTTAAGAAACACACAAACCCATGTATAAATCACAAAGTAGAATTAAGTATTTTTCACTTGGTTATTCACTGTTACATATTATAAAATTCATAGGGAAATTTTGTGTCGTACTGCTTTACTCTCTATTTCTTTCCAGTGCAGTATACCCACTTGTTTAAGGCATGGGTGCATGCAGAAGGTTTCTAATAAGCCAGGTCAATGGCCGTCTAATTTCTACAGTCAAACATTATGTGAAAACAGGGAAACAATGTTGACTGCACAACACAAAATAATTGCTTGATGTAACAAAAAGTGCAACTTAAATAGGTTCTTTGTTAGGTCAGGACTGTAATGACATAACAATAAAATTACTCACATTTGTTTCAAAAACTGCAAAGCAAATGAATAATGATTTTCAGGTTTTATGTCTGGTAAAAATGCCTTTTGCCAGGTTTTGTCTATAAAATAACATTGTTCCCTGAAACCTCCTATATTTAAAAATTCTGGAGCTGTTTGTCGAAGCAGATGGCAGACCATAAAGTTTGAGGAAGTGTTCCCGCAAAAAAGATTAGAACAAAAGCTGATTTAAAACCAGATCTCACGTAGACACCAAACAAGTTGGATACAGCAAATGAAGGGGCCCTTACTTATAATTCAATATTAAAAGAGGATTTTTTTCTGAATAATTAAAATTTTGTAATGTCTTAACAGTTGGGTGATTAATTGAAATAACTGAGCACGCAACTGTCATTCAGTGTAATAGAGTAACAACGTGCTCCCAAACATTACGTTACGTTAGCGACACTGAGCATTCAGAACTCTAACAAAAGGAATAACTCTGTTCCTGACCTAGATAAGGATTTGAGGTTAAAATACAGTTGTTTGCTGATCACTGACGCAGACATGAATATTTCCTGATTTTAATAAGACATTTAATTTTTCCAGGAGAAGTTTGTTAAGTTGTAAAGTTGGAGTAATGGCATATAGGAATGAGTCCTCATTGGACAGTAAATTAGTCCAGTGCATTGAAAATAATCCTGCATCATCTTCTTCCAGGAAAGATACTGTACTGCAGGTATGAAAAATCAGAATGTTTAGGTTTGTTCTTTAACTGCCTTTTTTTTTAACGTCAGAGTATTTGCTTTCATTTGTTTACATTTCTCAGTGTTTCTCTCATTCTTTTCATGTGAAAAAGTCTGCTATATTAAGCATTGTGTACAGATGGAAATTTGTCTAATAGTTTCAGTGTGTTCTGCTATGGTTTTTTAATTTTAAAATACAGTTTTTAGCAAATTCAGGTTCTGCATAAGAAGATTGTTTTCCTGCCACTTAGTTTTAAAAACCTCCTTTTTAATGGCACAGTGAATCAGTTCAAAATGAAATCTCTGCTCAGTTGTAATCTGAAATGCTGCAGTTAGGGGTTATCTAAACATTAATCTGGGTCTACCTGAACTTCTAAAAGTTGCTGGTTCTTCTTTATGGTTTGGATTTTGTATCTGGACTGTGTTTCCCATGATACAATGTCTTTTTTTCACCTTGTACAAAGTGGAGGCACATGGGGTGGAGCTTGTCAAATCATAGAATAAAATGGGAGAATGAACAACAGATTCCTATGGAAATTATAATAAATAAAGTATTTTGATATTTGAAGTATTAAAGTATTTCATTTGTGTCAAGTGTTTTGCATTTTTCAGAAATTAATTTTGGATTTTCAAAGTAGACATGTCAACACCAGAATTTCCTATGGGGCAGAAATTTTATTTGTTTTCTCCCCCAAACAACTCTGCTTGTGGCTTGTTGCCAAATCAAGAAATGTCACATGTGGCAGTCATTTCAAACAATAAATATGGCAAGGATTCCAAGTACGTCATTAAATTGGAAAATTAATCTTAGTTCTGAACACTTATGACTGAGAATAGCTAGATGACCATGGCAAGCAGAAGGAGCTCCTTTTGAATTTTCAGCATTGTGATTTGAAGGAGTGAGTTACTAATTTGTAAAACAATTAAATTGTTCATTAATGATGCTCTGTCACAAAACAGTTTTCAGAGTGTACAAAAGTAGTTACATTCAAATGATTTGTAGTCTTTTGTAAATTTCTACAGTGTCTAGTAGTGCGAAGGCTTGTCATTTTCTGAATACTCTGAATCTTGTAAAATTTGGTTTAGAACAGAACAACTTAAGCTTTAAGTTAGAAAAATTTAGAGGCAAGTATGGTTTGTATGAAATTTTGTAATGAAGAAAAACTTGAAGCAGGGCTTGACTGAAAATGAATTTCTAATTTAACAAGGTGTATGGAGAAACTTCTGTAATTAGGAGAACTGTTCACTGTAATGCTACTAATGAGGAAAGTTGGTCCTTTTTTTTTTCCTTAATAAACTGACATATTTGTGTTATTTCAATCAAGACAAGGCTGTTTGTCTTTAGACAAAGTCGTAATATTCTTGCTATTAATTTATAGTGGTATCACAAGTCATTTAACAACTGAAAAACAGTCTTACCTTTTGTTTAATCAAGAACAGTTTGGTCATTTAAAGCAATGAAAAAAAAATATGGCTCAGAGAGGTGGGGAAGATGCCTCAAGCCAAAACAATTGTCGCCTGAAGTGCCGCCACCTCATGATTCACTTCATCGTTACTTCCAACTAGGGTTTCTCTAATGATAAATCTGGAAGTAGAAGAGCATCTGCTCCAGATTTGACTAGCAACCTGTAATGAAAAAACAATTGAGCATGACTGCTTTTTGTGACGGTCTGATTTTTTTAAATGCTAATAATAATCCGAGTTGATTTGAATAGCTGCATTTTATAAAATATTTTCTACTATAAATGACAAAAATCCTCATGTTAAAAACACCATTTATCTCTGCTGGGGTAGTAGTACTACAATTCCCGGTGTAAACAGTACTCCGTTTCAAGTACTTTGTTATCCAGTCCTGCTCCCTGGATTATCTGGCTGGCTGGAGGAGTCCTGGAGTCAGTTAGGAACACAAGTCCTGCTGGCTGCTTGGACTTGCGGCCTCAGAGAGTTCGTGTCCTGATCATCTCCCTCCTCCTCCCCAGCCCGTTACTCATACTACTGTCATCAGGCAGATCAGTACCTGCTTTGTTTCTCAAAAATGTGATCATTTCTGCCTCCGTTGATGACAGTGCAGAGTTACATAAAGGCATTACAGCAAGATTAAAAGACCTTTGGAGCATATAAAAGAAAAAAGCTGAGTCGTTACTGAATGGCTGTGAAAAATAGATAAATTTTATAACTGTCATTATTGTGCAACAGCAATAGCAAGCTAAACTACATAGGTTAACCTTTAATTTGCAAGGCAAATATGAATCACAGTCATTTAAGCAGTGTAGTAATTTGAGGGGATTGATATGAATCTTGAACCTTAAGGGCCGTTACTTTGTTTAGAGAGGAAATTAGATGTTTAGAAGTGAAATACTGCAGTTCTGTTAGAACTTGGGGAAGCAGATACTGCAAGAAAAACATGCAGTAGAAGCTAGGGCAGGTTACAGACTATTGAATTGACAGCTGCTAGCTGAGCAATTCTGGTGCATACTAAAATCTAAATTATGTCTGAAGCTGAGTGAAAAATGGATTACAGAGGTAGCTGTAAATGACAGAAATAGTATAATTGAAAAAGGTAATTTCAGTGCACTATTGGAAGCTGAAGAGTAATTTTTTTGTATTCTGTTGTTTGCTAAAAAGGACTTGTACAACTTGAAATTTAATTCTAGGAAGGAGAAAGCCATTACCTGAAAAAAAAATTAAGAGCTACATGTACCAGTTATGCAAATCTCTTGATTACATACATAGGTAAGAGACCTGGTTCAGCGACAGCTTCACAGTAAATGTGTCACGTACTTGTTTCGGGGTCATCTCCACGCAGAGACGTACAGTGGTCTGGGGCAGCAGGCTGCTGCAGGGAGGCAGAGGCCGTCTTTGCCTCCAGCCAAGCCCTGGGAGGCAGGGAGCAGGCAGCCGCTGCCAGCACCCCAGAGGAGCTCTGGGACCCGCTGCAGACACCCCCTCGCAGCCCTGGGGTAATCCTGGGGAGAGCGAGAGCAGAGAGCCTAGCTTCCCTTTCCTGGGCTTGCCCTTTTCCCGGCCCATACTGGTAGCTGTTGTCTCACCACGGTGGCAAAATTCAGTTTTTTTACTGTGCAGTTGATAATTTGAAGACAGCGTTAGTTGCTTGAAGTTTTTTTTTTTTTTTTACAAATAACTGGAAGCACTGATAATGTTTATCTTTTTTACTGAACTCTTCTCTCTGATGTGTTTACATTGGTACAGAAATCGGATATTTCACAGAGATGTGAAACCAGAAAACATACTAATAAAGGTAATTAATTTTATGTGAGAATATTTAAGTGAAGTATATCAGTATTTTTCTCTTTACTCTGAGAAAGTAATGCTTCTTCATGAATACAAGTACAGTTTTTAAAAATTATACAGACTGTCTTTTCTAATACCCTATTCCTGATCTAGAGGAATGAGCAAGCAAATTTGTTATTGGCTAAAACCTGAAATGAATCAGATGCATTACAGCCTGCGTGCGTTCACTCCAATCTAAAAACCTGTTCATTGTCCTCTATTAATACATACTTTCCTTTCTGTCTTAGCCTAGAAACAAGCGACAGGGCTCAGTTCTGCAGCCCTTTCTGTCTTCATTCAATTCCTACGCTTAGTGGAAGTTATTCATACAAAAGAGAGCAGAAGGTGTTAGCTTTCAGAAGGTTTCTTCGTTGAAATCTACTCTCCTGACAGTTTCAGAATGTTACTTTGCTAATGTCTGAAAAGCAAGGATTTAAAAACTCAGTTTATGACATTTTATTTTCTGGAGATAAATTTTTCTCCTAAGTCTTGGAAGTGTACAGGAGAAGCTGTTACAAAGAAAAGCCAAAGACACCTAATATATCGCTGCTGAACACAAGAACTCTAAGAAAATAACTTAATCCAGATGTCCTGTTTATTAGTCTTCCCTTCAGTAATAGTCCATACGCTTTTCAATTAACTCTTAGCTTTAATGATGTACAGAACGGTATTTGCACATATTATGGGACACAGATATCTTCAAGCCTGGAGCTACTTGCTATTTAAATGCAGTTTTACTGCTATAATACTGCTCCTGGGATTTCTGAAAGTTTGAAGTAATCTGTGGTTTCTTTTATGATGACTACTTCACACATTTAAGGAAAATCTTTGCTTGAGTATTTTAGTGTTTCTGATTTGTCAAAATACTTTATTTCTGCAGCAGAATACCCTGAAGTTAGGAGATTTTGGATCTTGTAGGAGTATCTATTCTAAGCAGCCACATACAGAATATATCTCCACACGCTGGTACCAGGCACCTGAATGCTTACTTACAAACGGCTACTATAGTTATAGAATTGATATGTGGAGTGCTGGCTGTGTTTTCTATGAAATCGCAAGGTACAGTGTTCAGTGGAGAGTTTTGCTTATTATTAATCAAGAAAATCAAAGGTAAATAACTCAAATAAGGAGCACATGGTATGGATCTTTGTTCCCATGGTTTTGTGGAAGCTTCTGTTGTGATTAGTCTGCAGCATTCATGAGGCAGTAATCCTCTCTTGTCTGGCACTCTCTTCACCCTATGGCAGGTTAATAATAAAGCAGTAGGATATTCAAGAGAACATAGTACCAACAAATATTATTTGCAAGTAAAATAACATTTTTTGAACAGTTGGTTTTGTTGTTTGTTTTGGAGTTTTTTGGTTTTTTTTTTTCGGGTGGGTTTTTTGGTTTTGATTTTTTTTTTGCATTGGCTTCATATTTGAGTTTGGTAAAAATATGTTTTCTCTGCTTTATCTCTGAATAGAGTCTGGCTCATTTCCTCTCATGAGCATTGCTGACTATGCTCAATCTTGTTAATGGACTTCCCTCTTTTTTGACTTACTATTCTGCAAAAACAAAGGAGATCAGAGAAGATGGTCCCTCTGATTTACTACTTTGATTTATAATATAGTGTGTTTAAGACCCTTGTACCAGGACCTTATGTCATGGAGTATGCCGAAGTTGGATTCTCATGAAGGAAGAGTTCAGCAAAACCCGGATTAAAGTCCTTTAAGATTTTCAATGATGGTGAAATTATAACTCAAAAAATTTGTCACTAGTCTTCAAGAAAAAAGGAAGAATAACCACCATGAGTATTTCTCCAATATCTTTGTGCCCTAGCAACAGCAGCAGTTCGTCTTGATTCTCCTCCCACACTGCTGTCTCTGAGATGCAACCAGGAGTGATAACATTTGCTGTGCTTCATTCCTCCTCCTCCACATGGCAAGTGCAGCTGCTGCCATCACCATCACATTAAATGACAACCCTTATGCTTTGCCTGCTAACTTGTAGAAACGGTTCTGCTTCGGTTGGAAAACTGTTAACAGAAAAATCCAAAATGTGGCACTTCTCTTGCAAAGTAAATTGCAACCAAAAGCTTTAAAAATGCCGTGTTTTTCCATTTCTATTTGAATCAGGTGGGCTTTGAAGTTTGGCAAGAAAATTACACACTGCAAACTTTTTTGCATTTGCAATTTTTTTAATTGTTTTCTTAGGGCAATAAACCTTAAAGACATTTCCTCCTAATTTTAGCTTAATGTAACAAATTTCCTTCTTTGCAATCACTGCACATTTTCAAAGACCTGATAGATGTGTTCAGAGAGAAATGAGGGATGATTATTGGAAACTAAAGGAAGTTATGGACGGGTTTAGATTTTTTTTAAGTGCGTGTTGCAGGTTTTGCTGTTGAACATTTGCGTAAGCCTTTATGCTTTACACCACGTTATGTAAGAATTTTAATCTTTTACTCAGCCACACTCATCTTTCAAATCTTGGTCTCTTCTTTCTGTTCCTTATAAATCATGGTTCCTGGACTACATTTTTTTGTGGATTGCACAGTCGTTTTTCCCTAAGTTACAGCTTTAAAGACAGCACATTTTTGTAGTTCACACAAACGCTACTCCTGACTGCTTGTCTTGATATCGCTGTATAACAGGAATCAGGTCTCTCTTCTCCTTCCTCTACTCATGCTTCATAAAGACATTCAGAGAAGCATGCAGCCAGCTGTTTGATTGAATTTGCAAACAGTTGAAACAAGTTTCCTCCTTCTGCAAAGAGGGCTGAATGTATTGCTTTCAAGAATCACGTGGTGCTGCTGAAGTGTTTCTTAAATTATAAGCCCAAGGAAATGCTCTGCTAACATGGAAAAAGGCAACATCTGCGAGAAACAAATGTTAGTGGCTGTAACTTTTGAAGTCAGATTGCTCTATTGATAACAATGTTTTCAAGGACTCTGTGCAAGTTTTGTATTAACTGAGGATGAAGCTCAGGAGTGCAATTCAAATTACCATCTTTCCAGTACTGCTGCTTGCAAAGAACCTGCATGTTAGGAATGGAGTATTTCTTATAAATATGTATTTCTATGTGCATACACAACAAGAGGGACTGCTTGACTCTGCTATCTTAAAATGAGGAAAACACTTTGACTTCTGGGATTTGCCGGTTCACTAGAAGAAAACACAGTCCCATATCCATTGCCTTTCACCAGGGGGGATGTTATCTTCACATTTTATCCAAAAGCTATGAGGAGAGGGCAACTTCAGGTTTCTGTTCAATAACCCAAAATACTGTTTGCATCAAAACATGCAGTTGTATTAATCTGCTCCTCACATCTTATCCTTCAGTTGTTGGTTGGTATTAAACTGTCCACAAATTAACAATTCTAAAATGTACTTTCATCTTAAATGAAAATTTTTGTCTGAAGTGGCAGTTATGCCACTTAAACTACTTTAATTGTGTCTTCTCTAGTGCTAATACCTTGCAGTCTTCAGCATCTCTTTCCTGGATCTAATGAGCTGGACCAAATTTCAAAAATCCATGACGTTATAGGCACTCCTGCTAACAAAACTCTCAACAAGTTCAAGCAGTAAGTATGCATTCCCACAGTTGTTAATCTCACTGTTTAAATGTCCACAATATAACTGTACAACTGTGTGCAATTTCTGCTCCGGGAACCACCACGAAAATCTAACACTGTTGCGGCGGCTGCTGACCAAAGAGCAGTGCCTTTGTACCTGCCTGGAGAGAGTCGCGCATTTGTGGTCCCTGTAGGCAGAGCAGAGGAAATCTGAGCCCATGTCAACCTTCTGTGGCCTTTTATTTCTGTAGTATCTTTGAGGCCAATGACCTAACTTGTTAGGAAAGAAAATGTTTTTTTTCCAAGTATTACTTACTTGTCCCTAATAAATGATTACCTAAATCATATGAGATTTTTTTTTTCAGTAAATGGTAATTCTCTCTGAATATGCACGAATAACCGTCCTCAACTTGCTTAATACAGGTCAAGAATTGCGAGTTTTGATTTCCCCTTTAAGAAAGGAAAAGGAACACCTCCTCTGGTGTGCAATTTGTCTCCCAAAGGCTTCTCTCTAATGTATGCAATGATAAAATATGATCATGATGAGAGAATTGCTGCCCATCAAGCATTACAGCATCCTTATTTTCAAGAACTCTGGCAAGTGAATTCAAATACTTCCATTTTGAAGACTATAAAGTGGGGAGAGCACTGCGTGCTTATCATTTAAATTGGGCTGAAATGAAGTTTGCTTACAGTGCTAGTACTTTGGCTTGCAATACAATGAACATAATTCTTTGCATTGAGTGCAAACTTCACTTAAAGCACAACTGAGGTTTTTGGTTTTTTTTTTTCTTTTTTCCCCAAACTTTTTAGGGCAGCTGATAGAGAAGCTTTGGCCACGCACAACAAATTAAGATTATTAGGAAATACAGCAGGGCAAGTACCTCTGCATTTGTGGCAAATTTCAAAGGAAAGTCAAAGACAGGTAATGTTGAAGTGGAAGAATTGTTAGCCCATTTAGAGAAAGTAATTTGTGACACTGAGCTTGTTAGCTAGAAACAAATGTTTTACTTAAGCTGATTACTTGGTTTTATTCAGTCTGCCTCAACACTGATCCTTATTGGATCTGATGCAGTTCAACGCTCCACAAGCCCTGAAAATCATGAGTTACAATTTAGAAGCTGTGATACCACATAATCCCTTCACCAGATAGTTGTAGTAGTTGCTGTTACTTAGAGGGTCAGTTCCACATTTTTTTAAAATATCTTCATCCTCTTCTTTTGCTGTCTGCCTTTGAGTTAATAAGTTGTACAAATGAAGTTGTAGCGGAGACAGAAAGTGTGCTTGTGCCTTCTCAGGCCTTCAGTCTACATTTTGAACAAATAAGGGTTTTTTTAAAACGTAATTATAATTTATTTAGATGATATCTGGGAAAATCCTAAACTTATATTTGACACTAAAATCTGATTAAGAAGTCTGGCAAACTACAACTTTGTTTATATTCAAGCTATGTGAAAAATACTCAACATGTTCACTCTTAAGGGTTCGCTGTATCTGCAAGGTGAGATAGAAGCACTACACGAAAAACTCTCAAACACAGTTTTTTTTCTCAAAAAAATAAATTACAGTAGCAAAAAAATTATAAATTATTTCTGCTACGCATTTAACCTTGAAAGCATGAACTCTTCTTCCAGAGGATTAGCCACTTTTCCCACCAGTTTAGTTCTGGGGTTCATCAATGCGGGCTTTGTAAGAAAGTTCCTCCAGGAAAAATTGCAAGAAACATCAAGTGAGGTAGTAATTTAAAAAATATAATTAGCTGAAGTAGTATTTGGCTGGTTTGGGGATTTTTGCTGATTATTTGGATTTCCTCTTTTGATGTTATTCATTAAGATGTTCTCAGAAAGAAATTGAATCTTGTTTATTTTGAAAGCATTCTTGTAGGAAAGTCCAGGAAAAAACAACACAACAACATGGACCTCCTCGGGGAGAATTACCAAAATTAAATCTTTCTGGAGTAGCCAAATTGACTTCCTGTCCTCCTCCTACAATGCATTCAGTTTTCTGGGCACCTAAGGGAAGTGGTGGAACCTCTGTGTTGCAGCCCTTTAGATTTCTTGGATCAAATCTAGAGGTACAGGCTTGAACTTGCTCATGAAAGCGTACCAGCAAAATGTGTTTTTCAGAGCATATTTCAAACTTCTGTTGTTTCCTCTACAGTCTGAGAAACAGCAGGCACTTAAGTCTTCCTCGAACCATTTCCACTTACCTACTATAGAACGAAGGGGAGGAGGTTACTGACCACCTTGTAAAGTATTCGGAGGGCGAGGAAAGCACGACCACGGAGTGAGAGCGCGCCAACCACGCTTCCGTTGTTAGAGAGCTCCCAGGAACAGCGGTGCCTTACTTGGTGTTTCTGTGATGGGCTGCTGACCTGTCATTTTGGTATTCTGTTCCTGAGGGGTATCAATATTTAATTAAAGCATGGTTCTGGCAGAGCTTAGAGAGCACTCCGTATTGAACTTTCTAAGTATTTTTTCCTGTTAGAACCTGGTGGTGGAGGAGGTTGTTTAAAAATAACATGAAAGGATTCTTTGAGCTTCAGTATTAGGAATGGAATTTTTTTCTACAAAATACAAGTTTTCATGTTTTAAACAGCAGCTAACTTTTGTATATTTTTTAGATGTAAAAAACCTTTATTTTTCAGTTAACTCTGGAAAGTATTCACCTCCTGTATTTAATAAGTTCAACCTCAAGCTTTACTGAGAACGTGCAGGTTATGCAGTCATATGAGATACTTGATTTTGATGCAGTTTCTATAACTGCTGAATATTTTTATATAACCATAGCTGAAAGCTAAAGCATATTTTTATCTGATTCAAAAGGAAATAAAATTTAGTCATAGTTTTCTTCAAGCCATTGATCTTAATCAAAAATTGTAACAGTGACTGGTATTACAGTTAGTTGCTTAAAAGAGCAGTAAAGGAACATAGCGTGTTTCAGAAACTTTGCACACAGATCATCAGTAACAATTTAATACAGTGTTACTGTTTGCTCCTGCTATAAAAGGTAAGAGTTAAAAGGCTGCATTTTTATCTTACTTACAAAGAGTAGTTATTGCAATTTGATACTGTTGATTTTAAAACTCCTGAGAAGTCCTAAAAATTTGCAATAATTAATTTGCAACACTTCGGTAATGTGTTAGAAAACTGTTTTGCTATTTAAAAAGCAAATGAGTTTGTACAAGTCATACTTAACTGGGAGTTCAAAAATCTTCTGCCTACAAGTATGCATGCAAGACAGGTTTTGCAGATAAGGGTTTTTTGTTTGTTTTTCACTAGTTCTAAAAGTTACTCCACTCACAGCTGGGAAGTGATCAGCTGCTTTTTTCCAGTAACCAAACACCCTGGGGGCTGGGGCTGCTGCTGCTGCTGTTCAAAATGTTCTGTGCAACAGCAAAGTGAAAGCCAGCCCACGGCTGATGAGAGGAAGCAGGCATGGGGCAGGTTGTGTTAGAAGTCACTGCTGCAGATGAGGCACTATGAAGAAGAGAGGCAGTGCACTGGGTAGCAGATCACGCTGAAGTTACTAAGCCAACCCCAGAGCATCAATTTGAGATTGATGCTCTAAATCCAGACAAGCTGTTTATTCTAACTAGTTAAGGTGCAGCTCAAACAAGGCAGTAAAATACACATTAAGGTTTTATAAAAGCACCAGTTCATCTAGAGTAAGTGTTCTGCCATTATGCTCTCAGCTCTCCTTCTGGGATTGTGTTAGGGTATGCGTTTGTGAAAATAACAGTTCTTCTCACTCAGAGGCTTTCCAGGAAGTGGCTTTTTTGTTGTGGTTTTTTGGTTGGTTGGTTTTTTTTAAGAATTGGTGTCTCAACTCTGGTGGGATTCTGTTGTGACTGCATTAGATCCTATTCCTTGTTCTACCATTCAGCTGCTGCATCACCTCGAGCACGCCCAGATTCCACAGCGTAGCTTTTCAGTGTGGGGAAGCTCACGAGACTCAAGTTCTTTATGAATCCTTTTGAGATCCACTGCTTAAAAGCACCTGTCTGCCTTAGGTCTATCTTCACATCTCAAAGAAGGTATTCTTTTCACATACTGTGCTGAGGATCAACACGACATTCGCTACCAGATTTTTTTAAAATGTGAAAATATCAGCAGGCTAAATGTTTGTGGTGCATACTGTGGAGTAACTTTTTGGTATTGATTCGAATTTGGCTATCCAAATTGAGTATCTTGCACCTGCATCACGGCCTACTGTATGTTTCCTCATTTTATTCTATTTCTTCATAGCAAACTTCTAGAATCTCAATAGCAAGAATGGAAAAATGTCCCAGCCCTGGCAAGAACTCTTGTACAATAAGGCTGTAGCACATGAACGAGGCTCTGCAGGGAAGCCTGTATTGCTGCTACTCATCCTAGCTATGCCAGAGGAATGGCAGATTTGTCTCACTAGGACTGAACAAATACAGAAGCAGAGTCTTAGTGGAGGAAGTGCTCTACACCAGTAGAGTGAGAACATCACAATAAAGCGAGAATTCAACAGCAGAACATAGGGGTATAGCTAACGGCTCTTTCTCATTGTGCTCAGACTCATGCTGGATGCGTGCTCTTTCCTCCGGTTCCAAGCAGAAAATACGCTCCCGACCATGGTGTCTCAAAGTGCAGCAGGGGGTGCATAAAGACAGAGGCACTGGCTGAGATTCACTGCTCTGCTACAGCGAATCATCTCCCCAGCTCGTCGTGCTTTCGTGTTAGCAGATACTACCGATCCAACAGATAGAGAGCTTCAGCAACACGGCAATACAGTATTTGTTTGAATACCTAGCATAGGTATATATGTGTATATATATAAAAGGGAGGTGTGATGCTAAGCTTAGGAACTGGAATTAAGGACTGCAGGTCTACAGGCAACACGGTGTAACAGTACCCTCCAACTTCTTACCTTTGGAACTCCCAGCACAAGGGGTCATGAGCTTTTCCAGGGCTGTTTCCCGAGAGGAAGATGGTGAGTTGCTTGGGGTAAATATATTTGGAGTTGGGCATGGTGTGCAGCGGTAAAAATGACAGTCTAAAAATAGGTAATTTATTGTGTCTGAGGGATCTTGCTCTCTGCAGTTATTAATTTCTTACAAGATTTAAAACAAAAAAAGGGACAAATTCTACTCCCCACAATTGACTGATCATTCAGACGCTGAGCTCTCATACCTAGCATCATGCAGTAGGCCAAGGGTCATGTTATCAAGAGTACATTCATTCCTGATGGAGATAAGTTAATTGTACTGTAGCTTCCCATTATCTTTTTCTGGAAACCTCACATCACAGATGCTGAAGTTTAAGTATTTCCATTCAACAACAACAACAAATCCCTCAGCTCCTATGTGCACAAGATACTTAAGATACTTTCCTGTTTTCAAAAGTGTTATTGCAAATGTTTGCTTCTATAATTAATGTATCAGATAGGCAATTACTTTATTCATACACCAGGAAAGTGGTTGTTTTTTTTGCAAAAGACAAGTCAGAATTTTTGGTAAGTTTTAGCTTGGAAAGGCTTTCAGAATAATAGCTTGTATGTTAGCAGCAATTCTCTCTCACATACTCTGTATCTGGGCCTGCCAGGCTGTCACAACGAAAAAGGCAATTTCATATTCAGCAGATCGTTTTTGCTATGAAAATTGGGGATTTCAAGTGAAGGATTACATTGGAATGTTTTCTTCATTTATTTTACGCTTTCAGGTGGATCTTGCACAGTTTGGCACCTGTGGTGCTTCACGGGTATTTATTTCATAACACGTTCTTTGCCGTTATATGTCTGGAGACAACTTACACTTCTCTGGCCACTGGAGGAGTAGGCAAACTTGAGTTTTCCCACCTGTTTTGTACTTAAAACACACTCAACTTTAGACTACTAACTGGCAAGTATTGTTCCTACCCTCATTCTTCCAGCTAAAATTCTGTGTGGAGATGATCTGTGTTCTACTCACTTTAAATTTTTTTTTAACATAGCAGGAAAAAAGTGATTTATTAAGAGCTGTATCTGTAGTAGAACGCTAAGTTCTTTCCAGGTAAGTTACTTTTCTTCCTAAATTTTTTTCCATGTGGAATACAGGGTGGGATGGGCAGCTCAAGCTTCTAGATGATTGCCTAACAGTAAAGAAGAGGCTGAGAAAAGAAAACCCACATATGCTCCTTGTATGCTGTGCAGCTGTGAGTTGTAGCAGGGATGTACTCTGCGAACGCATATGCAAGTAGCTGCTACTGTTACCCTCATGTTGGATACTGCGGTCCTTTCAGCACTGGTTTTGTATTTTTCCGACTGAAGGAAAAAGGTCTTTTATAAAGTTATTATATATTTTCTCAAGCGTTTCATTTTGACTCAAAGCTTATGAAGCACTTATATAAAAGAAGTCTACAGGGAGATAACTACACTAGTTTTCAGAGACGAGGTTTATCTGTATTTTAAGAGTTAAACCCACTATGTTAATAAAACAAAACTTGAACAATAATCCTGCTCAGTTTCAGTATTTTCCCCATTCCTCATATTGTAGAAGAATGTAAGTAGGTAAGAATTGTAAAGTACAGTAGACAACCTAACTGCCAGCTTACAAATGTATCTAGCAGTTTTCTACATGCTAGATGCATTACAAGAGTAAGACTTAAAAAGAATAAGACTGGAAAAAAATTAACTCGTCATGCCTGAAAATGTCTTGAGGTCACCTGCAATTTAAAAAAAATTCTACCTGCTGCCCAGCTGCTAATCATGCCTGCTGCCACGCCAGACACGTCTGTCATTCTGGGGCCGGACATGGAGACACGTCTCTTGGGGTGGCGGAGAGGGGTGTTGATCTCTGCAAGAACTACTGAAAACAATTTAAGTGTTCTATCGCTGACTGATTAAAAATAATGTGTGCTCAGTCAGGCAGCATTAAAAGACACAATACACGGATGTGTATTTCCAGAACACTTGCCAGTTTAAAAGCGCTGAATTACAAATCAGATGCCTGACTGAAGACAAACAGGTTGTCTCAGAAACACATCTACGCCAACATGTTGACCTAATTTTGGATTGCCAAGTCAGAAAGTGCGTACATCTACTACTGCTGGAGCTCTCACTTCACAACTCCCAGACAAACACACGGGCCCACGTGATTACAAAATCCTTACCCACACAGCTGGCTGGCTGAAAGAGTTCTGCTGTATGATGGATGTAGAGATAAACCGTTGAGAGTGAGAACAGAACAATGTTATTTCACTTTCCCAGTTGAAATTCAACTATATTAAATGTGAAGCAATGTTCTAGATGAGATATTTTTGAAAGGAATTTGTTCTACAAAGTTCAGATGATATTTCTGTACCAAACATTTAATACAACAAAGGACTGATTACATGAAAAGTGATCGAATTTGAACAGAAAGTAAACAAAAATGCATATTCAAGATAGTTTAATATGTATTTTCTGAATTAGAAATATCACTTTCTTAAATGAATGAGAATTTCTAGTGTAATGATCCATTGCTCCCCTTCCCCACCACTGAATTACATTATACATATAATACAGAGCCGATTGCAGTTGGAAACAACAATATTAAAATAAATGTTTCATAGATACAAAGGGTCTTTTCTCCACAACATCGTTTTTCTGGTGTCTGGACACCAATTTTAAAGTAATTCTCTATTAGCATTAAACTATATAAGTGCAAAACAATTTTGTTTTAAAAATCTATGATTGCAGCATCCATCTTCCTGAATAACATTTTGAAGCCAGAAAGTAACGACTTTCATTTTCCATGAGTGCATTCCAGGCTGTCTTCTAGCCATCTCTGGTTAAAAAAATCAGTGCAAAATAAACAATGGTGAAGTACTAGTTTAACCATTGAACTTGAGTTTAAGAAACATACTTTATTTTACACTATATATATATATTATTTATATATTTATATAGAGAGATTATATTACACTGGACTTGAAAAGTATAAAGAAAACCAAAACTGTTACTATTTTTCCTGCAGCACCAAAGGAAGTTTGTTTGTGGTTTTTTTTTTCAACGGAAAACTCTTCCTTGGGTGAGCAGCCTAGCAGTATTAGCTGTAATAAGAACTCGTTACATCACTCCTTTGCAAATTACTATGTGATTCACATAATTCCGTGTTTACACTCTGCCACGTTATCATTTGTGATGCTCTTTGCCTGAAGAACAGCTCCTGGTTCCACTGTCATTACTTCTTGTCCTGCGTTCAGATTTGCTAGCAGTAGTGTGCTGGCTATACTACAGTTCCACTTGGAGAATTGGCCTGGGTTTGGGATGACAATAAACCCTGCAAACAAAGCAGTTTACATTAATCCAGCAAGAGAACCTGACATTAATTTTATAAAGTTCTTAGCCTGAAGCTAAAATGAGTACAATTTATTTTTACCACCATTTGCTCACTCTAGACATCAGCGCCTTCTTTCCTACCAAAGAATCTAAGCCACTATTTTATCAGTTGAGCAGCACACAAAGGAGCTTTCAGTAAGTAAGAAAGTGTCTGCATTTATGACATGTGATGAGTCTGATCCCAGCATTTGATTTAATCTACCTTGCATTTTGAGTCCTTGTAAAAATCATACACCAAAAAAGTGATCAGCCTTTTATTAGGGTAGCAACAAACCAACCTCTTCCAGTACCAACAAGTTTGACGCCTGACCTGATACAGGGAAACGCTCGATCTCTTACATGCTATTGAATATGACAAGCTCCAAATAGAAAAATAGATGATCTAACCAAATATTTATTTTGGTAATTTTAAAAGAGAATGAAACACTGAGCAAGAGTTCAGGACAGACTTCCCATGACAGTTCAATTCTGCATTCAGGAAGACTTTTTACCAGCTTGTTTAATGACATCACCATTCAAATAAAATGAGACTTGCTTCGTTTCAGACACAAGCCCACGACTGCGCGGCAGCCCTTGCTAGGCAGAGGCTACTGTTGCAGATTAAGGCAACCACACCTTACGGGCAGACATCAGTGCACAGATTCCAATCAGTTTTATGTACAGTAGCCCCTTTTTAATCATTCACATAAAAGTAACCATATCGGGCTTATTTAGGAAAAGCTTAGTATCGAAATACAATTTAGTCTTCTTGCAAAGTCTTTATTTACTTGTAATGAGTGCCAGCAGGCTGAGGAGCACAATGGCAGCTCAGCTGGAAGCACACCAGTGAGCACCACCGTGCAACTCCTTCCTACATAGGCATCGTAAATGCACTTTGAGCAATTCCTCCAGAGAGCTGCCAGCTTAGGCTCTTACCTCAATTAAAATCAAGATCCTGCGACTCAGATCCATCAAACTAGACAAGCTGAGGCAGCAATTAGCACGCAATGCAGAATTAGGTCACATCTTCAGAATCTACAGGAGCTCTTTCTTGCTTGGATCCAGGAACTGAAAAAGTCCTGACAGATGGAAGAGAACCCTGACTGTAGACAGAACAGGTGGAAGGAGGGCTGGGCCAGCTGGACTCAAGTCATCAAGATTCTACTAAAGCCACAGACCTTCCTTTTAAAAAACACCTAATCTACCAGTTCAGACACGTTATGAATCTGGACACCTTTGACGGATTTATAGCAGACACTGTGCATGCGTGGGCGTATATACACATGCACACGTTTTATATTACATTTATATGTAATGAAGTATGGTGCTTAATTTGGTGCCCTCCATAGGCCACACCTGCAGGAACCACAACACTTTTTCATTTTTACTTGCTTATCTAGTGGATAGCTGGCTCAAATGCTGTTGAGGTAGACTGAAGTGGGTTGGTCTTTAAACCTCTTTGACATTCAGGCTGTGCAAAGACACTGCGTATTTCCCAAGAAGAGAACAAAAAGTTTCCTAGGTATTAGTTAAGGAGTAGATGGTGAAGAAGGGCAGAATTTTAGAGCAAACAAGATACTGAAGCACTTCTGAAAATTTTTACCAAGAAGGTTTTGTTCAAAAGCGATGAAGATGGATCAGAACTCTGTAGTTCATTACCGAAGCATTCTTCCAGCAGCAGCTAGGTCTTTCTTGCCAGATTACACCCACTAAGCAACTTTCAAGTACCCTGGAAAAAGACATCCAAAGGTATTATTTTCAGTCTTTAATACATCAGTGATCCAAACTGTTCATATGCAAAGATGTGCTTTATAAGCACACAGAAAGTACTAGAGATGGCATAATCTGAAGTCTTTTTCAACAGGCTCATAACGATGCTACACAGACAAAGAGAAGGAAGTGCTATTCTCAGATTTACACTGTAATGCAACCAATTGTTGGGAAACAAAACGAGGAGTCATTCATTTTCCTACAGCTCCTCTAGAAACAGGCAGCACAGGCTGAAATTCAGTGTGCTGCCTTGCTCCCCACCAGCTACCAGGCGCGGGGGCATTCAAGCTTCACGACTAGGAACAAGGAGTCACTCAGTCACGGCTTTGTCTCCCAGGCCGTGAATGCTCCCTGCTTTACAGAGCAGACGTGCCTTGCAGGCGGCTCCGAGTAAGTGAATATTGAGGTACTCCTCGTATTCCAGTCCTTGCTCTGAATTAATTCTGCAGCTCTGAGGAGGCAAGCCAGAGGAACACCAAAGCGGAAAGAATCTCAAGACCAATATCCTTGTGCTACTGCAGAGAGACATTTCAAAAACTTTTGCAAGTACTGCCTTAAAACTTGAGCGGGGACCATGGCCGTTCCAGAACTTCACACCTGTGGCAGAGATCAGAAATTCTGAGAGTTCTTCCAAGTGCTTGATTTCAGAAGACATCTTAGACTTTCTATATTCATATAAGAAAAGCAAGAATAAGAATTTGGTTTTTAGGCACAGACGTTTTACCGAGGTGGTGAGTGTTCTCAGTGGGTCCCAAGTAACAAAAAAAGATTCCATAGAATTTTGCTGTTGTATCACAGCCTTTCAAGCAAGGCCATTTAAGAAGTTACGTTAGGTGTAACAGGAAACTTTAGAAAGCCACATTAGAAAAGCAAGTGAGGGCTCAAAAAAAAGTTACAGTTGTGATATAAAAGTTACCCTATAAGAGTCTCATCTGTAATGCAAAGGGTGTGGGACTAGAATATTTGTAATTGCATTCTCTGGGAATAATATAATGGATAAATTTATGGAAAAAAAAAAAGAAAGTTCCTGCCTGTAAAGAAAGAATAAAGAGATTAGAAGGCAGTGCTTTCTGCGATGAAACCACGCAGCCTAGTCAACCAGGTGGTGAAAGATGGAACAGAAGCTGCAGCAACTTACCAGTGCAACAGCAAAGCTGCACAGTTTAACAGCCGTGGCAGAAAACACGAAAGAACTGAGAGGCCACAACTGCAGCTCTGCTTAAAGAACAAACAGATCATCCTGCGCAAGCAACAGAAACAAATTAAGGCTGTCCAAAAAAGTTCTGAAAATAAATGTAGTCTTTTATTAGCAGTAATATTCTGTTAGCGTGTGGGTCTACAGAGGGTAGGAAATGGAACAGTTACGAGACCCATGTCAGGAATTTGATGAAAACAGCCTTCACCACAATCTCCGAGGGCCCTCCAAGTCGGTCCTACATCATCTGCCCCCTTAACGGAATACTTTACGGCTGAAACGTGCTTCTTCCGCAGAGGTCATTTTTGTCATGTCGATTAGCAGTGTGAGACTATCAAACACGACTGTTCCGGCAATAGTTGCCAGGGCTACTCCATGGCTGTCCATGCATTCTCTGACATCCCAGAACACACCGGACTTTGCATATTTGGTAAAAACAGTCTTGCATGGGTAGGAATGAAAAGCCATGACAAATACAATCAGTAAGGTCATTTCCACCTGAAGTTCACGGCACATGTAACCGTGGTCTGTTCAGATCGACCTGCGCAGTGTGAACACCAAGCCTCCTCAATGCAAGAGATTGCAAGGGGGGTGATTTTCGCAGAAATGCCACATAGGCTCCAGCTAAAATGTTGCATTTTTCCCAAAGACATGAAACACAAGGTTTCACAACAGAAACTAACGCTATGAAAGATCAGCACATAACTGCTGTATTAAAAATAAAAAAATCAGCAAGATACTACTAAGTAGAAAAAAGCCATCGGTAACTACTGAGTTAATATTTTCTTCATCTAAATTAGAATGGCATTAATTGGAGCCAAAGATGCAATCATACATAGGTTCACTAATCTAGATAATAAACTGCGAGTCTGGACACAGGCGCAGGACGTGGGAAGTTAATGTCTATGTGCTGCTTCCCAACACTCTCCGCACAAGCTCAGCCTTCGCCCTGGACCAGAGCGTGCTCCTTCCGCAAAACACCGCAGCTGACGCTCGGCAACTCGCTGGATGTCAGAACGCCACACCTCTTCCTACTTTCTGTTTTGAAACTGAAAGGTAGAAAAATCAAAGCAAAGGGTCTAACGTAACAACCAACCGATGTGGGGAAAAGTACACTTCACTAACAAAATTAAACCAATTAAAAAAAATTGGCTGAATCAATGAATGCCCATACAAAAATAGCATTAATTTGTTAAACCATTTCTGGTATTGCCAGTAAATGAAATAATGGGAATTTATTACTTGAAGAACACTCCATGGGTAGTTTATTCTTGTCCAGAACTGTGATATTCTTGGAGTAAAATTCTGAAAAAGTTATCTGGACCGAGGCCTTTGCTTGACAAAAGAGCCCATGAACCAAGACAGCATTTGAGCAATAACAGTATGCCAAGAGAAGAGATTTTTCACATTTGTTTAAAATTCTGTAGTCAAAACAGCCAAATTGATTTTAAGATTTGCATGAACAAAATCTCCGCCAGTTTCTTATCCAAATGAATGAGCATTTATTAGCTTAACTCTGAACTCCATATACTCACTCAGCTATTAATCTCTAACAGAGTCATAAAATTAATTGAGAATGTTCAAGGAAGCACACACTGGACATTCACATACTACAAAGAAATACTTTGTATGGGATTTAGGGGAATACAGCAAAGCTGACATCTATCTTTACAAAGTCTGTATGTTCACTAAATGGAGTTTTAAATACATTATTTGTTTTCCATTTGCTTATTTTTTTTTTCTTTGTTCTAGTAGTGTTACAGAAAAGTGTAACTGCTTCAACCATTTGACACCAGATCTTGTAAAAGCATGTAGCACCATCGAGGAGGTTTCACTTGCAGCTTCTCTCTGTGTAGATAAAGGAGTTCTCCTAGCAGAGGTGTATCACCATTTTAGTCATTGTCAACAAAAGGAAAAGTCAGGGCTCCTAGAAAACCAGCAGACTAAGACTAACTAAAAATCTGTCGAGTGGTATTAGGCGAGATTACTTCAAGACTAGGATATGACTGGCAAATGGAAGATATGCATATCCAAGAAAAAAAAAAATAAGATGCAACTATTTGTGTGCTGGGAAAAGCACAAAAGGCTTTTGCCAGCAGAAACCTGGTCTGGCTCAAGCAATTGTACCTTAAGCTTCATTTAGGTAGTAAGGGTTCACATGCTTAGGAACAGGTGTTGCTCTAGCTTCCTCAGAATACAAAAATCTGTAAGGTTTAAATTTTTCAGATTAGAAAATAATTAAATGGAAATAAACCAGGGAAAGTCTCAGGGGAAAGCATATGACTTAAGGCAACCCCATTTTGGTTAGCTGTAAGGTAAGTGTGATCTTAGCAAGAGAAGAAATGAGCCAAATGAATTTGACAAGGCTGATCAGCACCTACCTAAAATCCAACTTCAGAAACCAGAAAAGAATGTGATCATACAAGTTATTTCCTTGAGAAGTTTGTGCGACGTTATTAAATAAAGACAAGCAAGATGACACTTTCACGTTCCAAGACATATTTTGCCAAAGTATCTTCTATGACCACAGAACCTGTGGAAGTTCGTTTCGTTTTATGCTCACACTGGCTGTTGAGAAACTGGTTTGACCAAGCAGTTCTTGCATCATTTGATGTAACTGGTTGCTCCCAGAAGCTTTCAGGATTGGTTTCATTTTGTTCCTCCATTGGCACCTGTTCTTAAATATACACGTGTTTTATACATAGACCACCATAGTGGTCAATCAGTACCTTCTGAAGTGCCAGCAGGTTCTCAAGTTCACATAAGAAAGATGATTTCCTCAGCTTTATTCTACAGAGTATGTTCGCCCAAGAGACAGAGTCCTACCTCAGTTAGACTGGGCCCAAAGTCACTAACTTTTTCACTGAAATGTCTCAAAAGTGCCTTTGAAACACTTCAGTAAATATAATTCATTTGGCTCCTTGTTGGTCAACACAATCCCTTGTCCACTCAGATGGAAGGCCAACTTCTTAACTCTTCGCCTAAATTGGTTCCAAGAAAATTTGCAGCCAAAGTTTTAGACTAGTTTAGTTCTAGATTAGCCACTGTTTTTCTAGACAGAAAAGGCTTGAATCATGTCAGTGAGCTGCAACCTCAGGGCTGCAAATTCAACACTCATTAGGCAGACGTCACGATCTAAAGCCGGAATAAAGAACACTCCCTGCACCGGAGTCCATGAAGGAAACAGCTCCTGTAGAGACCTAGAAGGAACACCACCACTCTGCCCTGGCTCCTGTCTGACAGGTAGGCAGAGAGAATCTAGATGCATGCGTGTCTGTTTTACTGAATCTGAGTTCTGTTTTACTGAATCTGAGTTTAAACAAGTTTAGTAAGTATTCTATTTCATATTACTCTAGTCCTAAAAAAACCCAAATAAATCATGAGACATGACCTTATCAGCAATATTTAAACATCAAAACGTATGCATCGTCTTGAGATGAAGTGAAACATTTACTCAGAGCAGGTTACAGGATGTGATCAACTTCTGACTTTAAAATATGGCAAGTTAACAGCTGTCATTGCGGCCATTTGCTCAGTACAGTATGATAGCATAAGACCACCTACGGACTGCAAGATAAATTAAAACTCAAATGTGGAAAGGACTATTGAAAGTTATCTACATTTACAGTTCAATCACACATTTTTATTTAACATTAGTATACAGAGGACAACCCCAGCGAGTTATTTTGTAATGTCAAGTATTTAGTAAAGTTCTTCAGCTGTAACAGTGACAATAGAACAGCTAAAAATAAGCAGTATGAAACAAACATGATCATCTTAAAATTATAAATATACCAACAATACTTCTTAAAGCTTAATTATTGCAACAGTTAAATTAACAATAGTTCATGTTAGAAAGGCTCTATGAAATTTATTCAAGTTGTCAAGAAATTAGATGGAAGTGTAAAAAGGAAATACATATGAATTTTACTTTTGATTTTCACTAAAGGTAGTCAATACAATTTTGTACAGTATCACCTAACATGTCAATCTTTAACAAACTCCAGTATACAGAATTCATAAAATGCAGAAAAAATAGTTTAATCTTTACATGTAAATTGACAGTAAATTAACTGACACAAATTTTATTATTGTAACAAGCAGGCCAGCATTTTAAATATTAATTTAGTAGCTTTGTGTTGTTAAAGGGGCAGACATATACAGTCATTCCAAGTATGTAATCAGATTTAAGAGGTGATAATTCAGAACATGGGCTTTCTAAAAAGTGTTTAGTAAAAGTCATGTTATTTCCTAGTCCAGATATCCCCATCATAAAGCCTTTACAGGGTTATGATCTCTCCTGGCTTTACTGGAGCCACTAGTCACGCTCCTCGCACACGCGCAAACACACATACCTTGCTATAAATACCACACCAGTGTACTAGGTTTAAATTCACCCTGATAATGCGGGTATGCTATGTGCAACTTTGCTATTATGCACGTTACAGAAAGCTTCCAATTTCAGCATGGTAACCTGAAGTCATATAGCCGTGTTTCGGTTTTACTATAATCATCCCTGAAGTTTATACAGATACCGTATCACGTTGAAAGAAATCTATTTGATAGTACTTAAATACCAGCAATTGAACTTCAATTGTAATGAGGAAATGCTCCTTTCCATTGAGGAAGAATTAATATGTATAGCTGCTCATCTCACGCAAATATAGTACATGAATGTTTAAGTACTTTCACTAAAACAGAAGTCATACTAAAACATGATACTGTACTACAATTGTAGTTAACTAGAAAATTCAAGGATGCTATAATTCATTAATAAATTTTCCTGTACAGTAAGTCAAATAGATAAATTCCATGTGCATTTGCTTTACAAAATGGTAGCATGTTTATCTTGCTAGGTTATACACTGCCATTTCACCTGCTCAGACTTGTGGCCAATGGTACCTTGAGCCTTCTCACAAAGGAAACACCTCATCAGCAACTGTTATGTCCATAAAATGGAGTCACTGTACAAGATGGCAAATAGTTAATTCTGAAGTCAAACACAGAAATCATATAGCTCCTCTGACCACAAAGTTCAGAGAAAGCTTCCTTTGCATACCAAGTGCCACTTGGGTTTTTGGGGGGTTTTGTTGGGTTGCGTGGTGGGGTTTTGTTTTGGTTTTTTTTAAATTGCTTCTACAGGTCCAGTTTGAAGTAGCTATCAAGATAACGTGTGAAGTTTACCTTGGTTCCTTTAAAATTCTTCTTCTGCACTTCTGGATGAATACAACAGTTCTATAGTCCCCTTTAGGTTTCCCATCAGGGGCTGAGAAAGATGTGGCATGGGGAAGGGGGGAGAGGAGACAGCCAACTGTCACCATCTTGAGAAGAAAGTTCATGCTCTCGTTAAGGCAACCTATTTGTCTCACCACCTCAGAAACAGGCTAACGAAAAGAGAGAGTAAAAAATTGAAATGAAGGAATCCCGAGCCCCATTGGACTTGTTGCTTACGGAATACTGCCATTCACTTGACATCCCTCTGCCTGGGAGTTAGTACAGCAGTTCTGGAAGCCCAATGCACCAGTGGTACATCCAGTGAGGAAGCACAAGGTATCATTATGTATACACTGAAGCAGTAATTTGGGAAGTTTATGAACAAACCATCAGGACCCTCTGTAAGCACCGTACAGCCTACCAGCCATCATAAGGGTCACGGCTGAAGAGACATTTCTGGGTTTTTTTCCCCTACTAAGGGCAGCACCAGCCCAACCAGAAAAATGGAGAGAACTTGTCACACGCTGTCCAATTATACAGCGCGTCTTTTGGTGGCTATTAAACATCAGAGGGAAATATAGCACTGGCTCAGTGGAAATTACATCAGGCACTGCAAGCCTGCTTCAGTTTTCCATCCGATTCTTGCTTTAGACTGGCATTGGCATGAATTTAATGAAGGCCTTCTGAGGCAATGATGGAAGCAGCAGCAAGATTCAGAGGCTTTCACTCTAGAGTTGGCAGACAAAAAAGTGACAGTTTTAAGATCACTTGGGGACCCACATTTCAAAAGGAAGACTAGAAATAGCAGCTTTAAATCCCAGAGTAATGGGATAGCCTAGGATAAAACAGCTGGCAAACCAGAAATGAATGGTATATAACCCAGTAAGAAAGACATTACCATGAGTGTTTTACACTTTGACAATTTTCATTAAATAAAATTACTAAGTGCTTTCCTCTAAACAAAAAGGATGCTCCTAACATCCTTTCCTATGAAAGCCCTGTAAACATGCCACCAAAACTTAGTTTTTACCAGCAGAGTGAGCTCACTAGAAATGCAAGTGAAATCAGAAAAACAAATTAATTTGAAAATTTCTAAGTAAATACTTGCTAAACAATATGGCATTTACATCAGTGTGCAATATATTAATTTTGAAAGTGATAACTTCAGCATGAAAATTACTTACCTGTAATTAAAGTTTTCCATATTGGCCAATACATAAATCCTGATTTTTGGTACTGCATACTTTATCTCTGAAATATTTGAAATGTCATATTCCAAATCAAAGTCAATACACAAAAATATTTAAGTTATACCCAGTCTAACAAAACCCACATCAGCCACTGAAAACAGATTTAACAGTGTAGTGTTTAGTAGTATGCAAAGGAATTTTAGAACCAAAAGAAAATATAGGTCGCAATAGAAATTTGAGGCACTGCTGTACATGAATAAAGTTGATTCATACAACATGTGAATTGCACTGAGTCACGGAAGTGATAACTGCTTTAGTATTTTCATTTAGGACAAGTATTTTAAAGTTTAGTGTTTTGGGGGGGGGCTTTTTTTTTTTTTTTTAAATTAATGCTGGACCTGTAGTTCTTCAGCAAAAAATACTTTCAGGTAACACCCTCCCCTCCTCCTCCCCAGAAAAGGGTCTACAAGTTTTTTAGTTTTCGATTCAACCTTTAAATATACATGAAGCTCTCTATGCATACCTACTTTGTGACAAATTTGATAACATCTCAAATAAATTTACATTATACAAACACTTTTAAGAAAATTTGCATTTTTCTAAAAAGTTTATAGCAATGAAGATGTGATATATAAATATATACAGTACTTCCACTTCAAAAGTCAGATTTACGAACTAAATGGTTAAAACCTAATGAACATCAGATTTTCATTTAGGTTGCCCAACGTGGCAATATTCAGGTATTACCAGATTATTTCTTTTTCTTCAGGTGATAACCTACATCCCCTTACAGCATTTTTTCACAAAAATAATGGTTCTTTTTGCTAGATCAACTCTGGCAATGTTTACATAAATATTCCTTTAAAATGTTGCTGGCAAACAAAGCTATTGTAGCACAAAGTACTTTTTAATAAAATAATCACCACGTTTAGCTTCATTCAAAATTTAGCTTGCTATACATTGGATAGAAGAAAAATAGTTTTATCTGTGTTCAAGTGCATTAGCAACAAGAGTTAAAATGAGTAGTATATTTTAATGAAGATTCAACTGATAGGACAGGTGCCACCAAAAAGCACGAGCTTGTCAGTGATCAAATTGCCTAAAAAACTGACAGTAACATAACACTGAAACTACTTAGAGAAAGCTTGCATGATTTTCCTTAACAAATACATAAAGCAAAAATTAGAGTTCCTTGATAATACTGATTCACAATTTCAAGAGCATAAACTACAGTCAGTAAAGGGCTCACAAATCTGTGCATAAAAAGGCTGACGTTTTAATAAGAAGTGGTTTTACATTAATGGCAGGCCACCACAGAGAAGTATGGAGGAACAAAACACTTTGGCTTTAATTTTTTCAGAGGCTCACATTTCTCATTAGACTTAAAAGCAGCAGCTTTTCATAAGCCACTCTCATTGGGAGTGCTGTATTTTGTAGAAAACATTAGAAAGATGATAATCGTTTTAGTGATTGACAGCTTTTACTTCAATTTTTACATAAACAGCTTTCACCATACTGTGGTTATGCTTAAGTATAAGAACACTGATCAATAGTTTAGATGCACAGTATTTATTTCTTCTGCTGGAAGGCAACTATACTTAATAATTGTATCCAAGACACTTCAAATCATTCAGAAATATGGCATGCAGTATCCAAAAGTATGGCTCTGAGGATTTTTTTTTTTTTTTTACATTAAGCATAAAGAAATTTTATATTCAACATTCATTTATATTTCAAGAAAACTACCTATTCAGAGTTCTAGTTCTTTGATGCAGCATTAAGGATTAAAACTTACCACTTTACCAGGCCTTGCCCATGTGCAAATAAATCCCTCCTGACAAGCAGTGACTATACAGTCTTCAAGAAAAATTAACACAGTCAGTCTTTCATGTGCTATCTTTTTACAGATAAGAGGCTCTAACAAGGGAACATCTTCCATTCGGGGACAGAGAGGTGTTCCCAAAGTTTTGGCTGGGTCCGTTTTGGTTTTAGTAACTAGGTTCAGTTTGTCACTGCTCTTGCTAGATATATGTCCCATGCTATGATTTCTCTTATGATCTTTTTCATGGTGTCTTTCCTTCCGATCGTGCAGCGATAAGGTTGCAAATTTACTAACGCCAGAAGCAATGGCACCATCCATGACACTGCTTTTACTGCCAGCATTTGAGACTGCGGAGTGTGGAAGGCTGTTTGACCGTGGAAGAGGAGGGGGTACAGAGTTTCCAGGCGTTGTGATACTGTTTCCATTACTTCCTGGGTTGGTTCCACCACTTCCAGCAGGTGGACTTGTGGCATTCATGACATTTGTATGTGTCCTTGCTCTCGAGAGAGGTTGGTGGGGGAAGAGGATATCTTCTGTAAGATCCCACAAACAGAGCTGTGTGTCCTGGCCTACCGAACCAAATCTATACGTAACACTTACTGGACGACTGTCTGTAGAGTTCCTTTTGGATAGCCTAGATTGCGTACTGTTCGCTCGGTCTCTGCCAAAATGAAGGTCCTGGAAATCCTCATCACTTCCGCTAAATTCCATCGGGTCACTCTCTTCTACACTAGTGGTATACGGATCAAACGCAACAACACTGACCCACGATTTATGTCCATGGCCTCTCGCTATTACTCGACAGTCCACGAAAGACCAAACTGTTACCAAGTCGTCCTCTCCACCTGTCACTATGTATTTCCCGTCGGGACTCCAACACACACACAGCAGTCCTCCGAAGTAGCTTTTCATTGTACCATGCAGTTCCACGGAATCAAAGTTGAACACACGAAGAAAACCATCCTGGCTCACGCATGCCAAGAACTTCCCATCTGGGGAAAAGGCAAATTCGTTCAGGGCACCCTCACCCACTGTCCATTTAAGCAGAGGGTTTCTTGTGGATTTACTCTTGCAAGTGTGAACTGCAAAACTTTCTCCTTGTTTAAGTAGCTGGTAGTGCGGGGCTGTGGTACCACAAGTGTGCTCCACGTTATACAAGTACATATTGCCACTGGAATGAGCTACTAGGAAAAGGCTTTCCGAACCTGGTACCCATTTCACACAGGTTACTCTGGACTTGTCTATTAGCCTCTGTGAAAAACAAAGATGATACACTTCAGAAAGTCTGAAAATTAAAGTTTTAATGATTAACTGTGAATCTGAGCTTT
>Ga0065711_1029340_pt1 | contig 36606 bp, 12 predicted proteins | sample Hoacrofraction12_FD_59098 | JGI IMG/M metagenome (GOLD analysis project Ga0065711, IMG submission 59098) | Hoatzin crop microbial communities from Cojedes, Venezuela - Epithelial fraction 12 v2 (version 2) | ecosystem: Host-associated > Birds > Digestive system > Esophagus > Crop | place... | reverse complement strand
CCCTCTCCACAGAGCTGCTCTCCAGCAGGTCCACCCCAAGCCTGTACTGATGCATGGGGTTGTTCCTCCCCAGGTGCAGGACCCTGCATTTGCCTTTGTTGAACCTCATCAGGTTCCCCTCTGCCAGGGGTCTGGCTGCCAGGGCTCAGGGCCAACACTGATAGCACAGGTCCGTGGCTTTAGGAAGCCTCAGCAGGGACCTGCCCCTCCTTTGCTTGGAAGCTACTTTTAAGGTCACTTGGTATCTGCCTGGCCATGTACTCCACTGATGCAGTCCTGGATCCTGACCAGGGCTTGACCTCACTATGGACCTGCCTGATGATCGCTGGACCACAGCTTGACCCTGGCTACTGTGCCCCAGAACTGATCCTGATCCTAACTTACTGACTGCAGCATTACTGTAGACTTGTCTGGCAATCACTGGGCTGTGGCGAACCCCGGCTGCCATCGCTGGCTCTGCCTGCCTTGCTCAGGTCCAGTAGGACCTCAAGGTCTGCCACTGCCCTGACTGCTCTGCTGTCATCCTCAGCTCCCAGCTTCCCTTCCCTCGCAGAGCAGCCCACACTTGCTGCTCCCTGGCTGTGCCTTTCAGACTGAACTCGTTTTCTTAGCTTAAGAAAATCTCAAGCTGCAAACCTACATGTGCCAGACATGGAGAAGAAGGACATGGTTCTGGGTTTTTTAAAAGTGTTGCACTGAAGTGTTAGTGCTTTCAAAGCATTTTCCATGCTCAAAGCATTCTGCAGTCACGCTACAGTTCAGAGAAATGACACCAAATGTACCAGCATGAGCCATGCGGAGTCAGAGATCTCACAGGGAGTCTTTTGGTCTCACAGCACTGAGACCAGTCTCCAGAGTGTGTGTGTCCTTTGAGGACGAGTAGTGATGACCCAAAGGAAGAGCAAGAGCAGGTATTGAAAATCCACTGTATAATTAGGGATGCTTTTCTCTGAAACCTTTGTAAGATGCTTCATTGGAGAAGTAAAGCAGAACTAGAATATTCACCAGCATCAGGGTGTGCCTTCCCTGGGGAACACGCTAAGTAATAAGCCTCTCGTATTAGAGGAATATCACTAAAAGGCAAGTTGTTTCTATAAGCCTGGTGTGGTGGTGTGTTTTATAACAAAAACATTTGCCACTAGGGCATTAAATATCTGCTATAAATGAAGAGCTAGCCAGCAAGTCTTCATCAAAATTAGAGCAGTAAGATTTTTGCTAGTAAAATGATACAAAATTGAACACCATGAAAAAATAAACACTATCCAGAAGGAATCAGTATAGCCGTGTCATTTCTTGGACGACTTTTTATTATTATTATTTTATTTCCCTGTTAATATTCTCCTTTATTTCTTCTGTTTATTTAATTTACTTAAGAGGTAGATCTGACTCCTTGTGTCTCCTTCCTTTCCTAGCTCTCACTTTTCTGCCTTAGATTTTTTACATGCATTCTTTTCTTCCTCTGAGGCCCGATCCAAAGCAGACTTGGATTTACAGGGCAGCAATGGGAGCCTGCAGTAACTTTGTGTGGCTGGTAAGTGAGCCTGCAGGACACAAGGTCACTGGTGGCACCAGCTCCACAGGGTAACAGAGATGCCTCCAGAGCTGTGCTGGGGTGCTTAGGCTCCACAGAATGATCTGGAGGACAATAAAGATGCTCTGTCCTGTTGTTCCCCTGGATACAAGATTTAGTCATTCCTGCTGCAGTGGCAGTGCAGTTTTGTGTCACACAATTCTGCTCTTAAGACGCAGGGAGAGCTCAGAATGTTGGTGGTGTAGTGGCTGGGAGTGGAAGAGAAGATTAGCAAGCAGGAGGAGAGAACTAAAGCCTACGCAGCTTGACATTGAGAAGATTTCTCTGTCTGAAGAAACTTTGGTGCCATACAATGATCAAAAACCATAAAGGATAACCCATTTGGAGGGAAGGGACCTTCCTCACAATGATACCAGTCCAGACTTACCAGTACAGAGTACATTATAGGGCAGCATCCTGACCCTGCTTTTTGTTAAATTATTCTATATAAATAAATGAGATCTGTGTAAATGTAAATGTCTGGCCAGGAAATAATTAAGTAAGATTTGATAGCAATAATGAATATGTGATAAATATCTAGCGACTGTCTCACTGGAAGCATTTTTTGCAGAGAGCTCTACGACAGGGCTTGTTTTATGATCCCAAATGGCATCATACGACATACTGTGCTGAGAGACTGCAGAATAGATTGGGAAGTAATTCTCAGTACTTAATACCCGGGGATTCTCAAAAGCAATTCTCTCTTAGGAACACATTTCCTTTCACCATTTGGATTATTAATTATAGATAGCCTTGAACAGAACAAAGCACTGTTACTGTACTCCTCAAACAGTGTCTCATTTAACGGGAACAAAATATCTTACTTAATTAGAGGTTCAGTTGCGGTGTCTTTTCAAGACACGTTGGTATTGATTTGACCATGGTAGCCTACTGTAACAAATATTATTCTGTTAATAATCAAGTGAGCTTCTAGGCATAACAGCATAGGAAGGAAGCGCCAAAATATTTGTCATTCAGCTTGCCAGGCAGTAGGAGTATCACCATCCAATACAGCATTTAGCCTATGGATTACAGTCTATAGTTGAAAAGTGGTTGCACTTATGTAGAGCCCTTTCCTTTGTGCCATTTTTGTTGATTGGATCCAACCCATGTTTCACCAAGTGGTCTCAGGCAGATGCACTTAAAGCTTAACTTTCTCTCTGGATAAATGGAATCATATTGTTTCTCCTAAAAATTCTGTAGGCAAACTTTGCCTCTGTTCTGGTTTTGTCTTACCTGTTCTTTAGTCATCATGACTGAACATACGAAATTATCCACAAAATTAACCAGATGAGCATCAGTTTGTATATGTGCATGCTCAGTTTACTCTAAGCATCATGTGTTAATTATTAGATGTGTTGATTCATTCTTGTCATCAACAGATTACATTCATTGACTGAGAGGTTTATTTCTGTAAATTCTGATGTCGCAAGAAGCTTTTACTAACATTTTCTTCACCCTGCAATCTTAAGTATACATGATAGAATTACTGTATTTTCCATTTATTGCGTTCATGAATTACATCTGAGAAAGCAGAGAGTTTAGTTCCCCAGCAGAACGGCTCAGATTCCTGTCGAGGTGGATATGCAGAGCCAGCTGCCAGGTGCAGGTCTGTCAGCAGATTATAAATTAGCACCTCCAGGCCCTTGTGCCTCCTCAGCTCCTTAGGGAGCTAACGAGGCTGGAGAGGGGGTGGCTGAGGTTTGTTTTAGAGCCCAAATCCCTGCCTTATCATTTGGGTGTTCGTTGCCGGGCTAGCCCTGCAGTTTGGGAGGTGTTGGTGAAGAGCGTATGCTCCGTGAGGAGAGGTGCAGTGCCCGGCCACCAGCCCTGCTGTCCCTAGGGCTGGGTGCTCTGCTCTACTGAGGACTGCTGCTTGTTTGGCTGGACCATGAGGCTCAGGGCTTCTCTGAGAAAGTCCTGGGGCTCTGCAACAAAGGGCACAAGCGTTAGACAGTCTTTGTTCCCTATTTAAGAAGAAGAAGAAAGCAAGCTGCAGTAATGGAGCAGGAGAGGGACAACTGGCATCTTCTGGAGAACTAGTGCTTGCCTGATCTGTGGGGAACGCTACAGAGTGTCACCTACAGAGCAATGCAGTCTGCCCTGCTGATGAGCCCTCTTTTGCTTTGCAATGGGTGCGCTTTCATTACGCTCTTCAGGTAAGATGTGGATTGTATGCATGCAAACATGATATAACATAGTTTTAGAAAGTAATTTTTGTATTATTTAAGTATTCTTGTAAGTACCAAGAATTTGGATTAGGATCAAAACTGCATACACGCAGGGTTTTATTTTTCTGGGGGGGGGGAAAAAAACCCAGAACCAAAACCCAAACAAACCAGAAAAACAACAGACCCCCAAACCCTTACATGGTTACTGATGATCAGAATTCCTACTCAAATCAGTAGTAGTTTTGCCAAATCATTGAATCGCAGAGCTTAACTTGTCAAGTAGATGTATGGTCTTTAAGCACTTCAGCATGTCCTTACTATCCCAAAACAGTTAAGAAGTTGCTTGGAAGTTTAATTCAACCAGAGGAACACCTAACAGTTACTAAACTTACCCCACTCATGCTGGGTTTTTTGCCTGTCACCACAGTACTTGGCACTTGTTAGATTGATTGCTAGGGGGTGATGCTTTCTTTCTAGGCTACTTTTTTCTAAATTGTGAACCAATAGAAAGGAATTCTGTTTTATTATTAGCAAAGGGAAGTAATGTGCCAGCTAACCTGTTGCAATATTCTTCCTCCTCTGCCACCTTTCTTTCCTGGCTGACCACAAAAGGGATCCCAGTTTGAACAGCAGGCTTAGGAAAAAGTGTAGCTGGACAGTTCCTGGAGTCAGCATTCCACAGTAATTCAGCATGCCCCGCTCCCTGGGAGGTGGGCTGAATTAGCTCTGACCTGAACATGAATTAGTTCATGACCTGAACTCATGGCAGTAAGAGGGGCTGTCACTTCGGAACATCTGAATTTCAGGTGCAGAATCCATAACTGCCAAATTGACTTCAAGATGCGTTTTGCCAGCCTTGGCTGTGTGGAGTCCTTGCTGGACAAGAGGGGACATAGTCTGGTACCGTTGAGCAACCCAGGCTTTGTATCAGAGATAGGCCTTGAAAGCAGCGAACACGGAACACTGCTGCAAAAGTAAAGAGGTGAACATGGAACGCTGGCGCAGGGGGACTGCCACATCGCCGCTTCCTGCCTCATTGTCGCTTCCGCATGGAGATGACGCTCTGCACCAATCGCAGCGAGTTATAGCAATTTTGCCCATATACGGTTAAGGGTATCTAACCAATCAGAGGTTGTCATTGCTTTGCCTATATAAACCCTGTTTTGCTGACTAATAAAGGAGAACGACCATACTCATATTGAGATTACATCGATACTTCCGATCCGTCTCCCACTCCAACATGGCTGAAGTTTTTATAAAGCAGTTTTTAATAAAAACTCACTAGGAATATGGTTTTGAAAAAGCATGATCTTGTTTTCACTAGTCTGTAATTCTTCACATTTTCTTAACAATTTTCACAACACTTTTCCTTTTTCTTCTCTGCATTGTCATGTCTGCTTGCTACAGTGATTGAGTTTTCGTAACTGTCAGAACAATGTCAAGACAATGTGAAGATAGTGTCAAGGCAAATACAGAAGGGTGACAGTGTGAAGGAGGGAAGAGAAAAGAGCTGTCAGTACTCGGAGTGCTCTGTAGAGAAAATATTTCGATAAAACCATTGTTGCCATGCGCTGAGGAAGAGAGAGAGAATAAAGTGGAGATATTTAAGTTACTGCACTACGAACATGTCTGGGTGACAACTCGGAATTAAAGAAGGACTTACAAAAGCAATTTGCAAGGATGCCTTTCCTCCCTAACCCTTGTCCTGTATGATCTTCTAGACCATGTTCCAGTTCCTAGTACCCTATCAATAGGGCACTATTCTCATTTAAGCTTCTGGTATATTAATTTGTCACAAGCACACTTTTGAGAAAGTCGAAGAACAGGGATTTTTTAAAAAATGGGTTTTTTCCTTTTTCTAAACAGTGTACCTCAGCATGGAAAGATATTTCATTGCCCACCTACAGGAAGGTGAAGGATTGTCATGAGCCACAGCCTCTGCATGTGGCACACTGTGATTGTGGCAAGAGTCTAGAGCGTGATCTAAGTGCATACAGAGTTCAGCACTGCAAGATGCTGAGTATCCTGCTCCCATGCCGGTGCAGAATTAAGGTGCATACTTAATTCAGCCCTGCAGTGTATCCTTTTATTCTGAAACATCCTTGAAAAGGAGGCACATTCTCACAGGGGCAAATAGGGACAGATGTACAGCTCGTATGGGGCATCAAAGCTCTATATGGCAGTACTTCTGCTCTACTGAAGGCTTGTGCAGAGTGAGGTGCTACTCATCTTTAGAGCATTTTTCAGGATTTAAAATTAAGCACTAGAATTGCAGTGAGTCTGTGACTTCGCTCTTTGTGTATATGTTCTGTGCTTTCCTCCTCAGCCTTAGAGGTGAGGAGAATGAAGGATTTGCTTCCTATTTCTGCCCTGTTTCTGAAGATCAGGATAACCATAAGAGGGTTTAGATGGACATTAGTCAATCTCACTGCAATTCTGGAAAAATAAAAACCCCACTGCTAGTGACTTCTAAATTACTCTATAAATAACACTGAAGAGGTTTAAGAAAAATTAACTCCTAAATAGTTTCCAGGGAATAATGTACCATAAATTCCTCAAAACACTTGAGGGGTAGTATTTTCAGATACGAAAATCAGTTGTTAGCTATTTGAAACTGAAAGGGCTAAGTATTTTCTAAATACTGCATTTACTTATTTTTTTTGTCTTTTATTTTAAGGAAATAGGTTGAATAGCTAATGAATTTTCTTACTTGTTACCTATGAAGTAACTGAAATTAACCATGGAAATGCTTGCTATTCTATTGTTATCCTATTCCTGTATTACGTCTGTTTGCAATTCATGAGGCATTAAATCTAAAAGAATCAAGCCTGGGTGACTTTTTTAGATGAACTGCAAATTTTATCCATAGCTGCAGCAGCAATGCTCTAAGTAAGCTGTTTAAACTGCTTGTAGTCTTAGTTATACATTGCTGAGGGCTTGCTTTTCCCCTTTGTCCAGTCAAGTTCTTTTAACCTGAAAATAGTCTGCCATTTTGAATTGAGAATCAGCTGGAGAAGAGTGTGTTTCTTGCCTGGGGCTCAGATGCCTGCTTCGCTTAGTGTTCACACCTCAGCCACCATGTGCCTCTAGTAATCACTGAATCTCACCAGTCCTTAAGATGGAAATTCTATAGGATGGCAAGTTAGTGACTACAAAAACTGTATTGGTTGTTTCATAAAAGAAGGCTAAGAGTTGTTGAGTAAAAGAAGTGATATACAAAGCAAATCCTACAGTTAGCAATGGAAATCACAAATACAGGGACTGCCTACATTTGTTGTAAGAATGAACACGTACTTAATCATTTTATCTTAAAAAAAAAAAAAAAAAAGTTTGCTCTATTACAGATCTCCCAGGCTCAACAAAAATCTGGATAAGTATGTGTGTCCCCTCCCCCCAGTATATACATATATTTATATGTGTGTATAACGTACGAAGTGAGAAACATAAGATATAAATTTACTGGTTTGAACAGGAAGATTATTTGGACTGTATTCACAGCTCTCCCACTGCAAGCAAGGTATTCACCTCACCCTTCTCCAGCTCAGCATTGTCACATGTAAAATTGAAATGCTGACTACTTGCAGGCTATGAAGTTCAGTCTGCTTATGTTTTGTAAAACATGCAATACACCTCATGAGGAAAAAGCTGGAAGTATTTTTATGGAAAAAAATTTCTCTGCACATTTGCAAGGAAGAGAAAGAATCTGAAAGAAGCTTGTTCCTCCACATTTGCATGACTCTGGTGGCTTTGGGCACGATCACACCTTCAGTGATAACTTTAAAGTCAATAAAAATCTTTCAGAGAGCCCAGACTGACGTCTGAACTTAAACTCAATATACAAGTGTAAGTGCTAGGAGGACAAATGAGTTTTACAGGATGAAATGCTGGACTGACCTTGAACATGAAGCAAAGCCTTCCCCATTAGCACAGGAAAATGTTAGATTCCAAGACTTCACTTGAGAAGCAGAACTAATTAGAGCAGATTAACAGAAATGAGGCATGTCATAGCTGGAATAGGGCATGACTGCAGTATGAAAGACTGAATCACTGGACCTCTCATTGAGGTCAAGATCTTAAAAACAGTAGAAATTTTTTAAAGGCAAGTGACAAGTTTTGCAGATGTTCCTGTGGCTTCTGAACATTCATTAAAACATTCAAGCTCTGTTCTGCACGTAGGAGTTTCCCCTGTGTTAAGGCTGTTTTCAGCTTTCATGTCAAGATACATTTCTGAGCACGGGGTCTTATTCAGGACCATGTTCACATTCCTACTGCTCAGGGGGTCCTGAAGAGACAGTCACCAAGTCTGCACTGGAGTGGTAACACAGTGGAGATTTTAGACATTTTTTTTTATGAGTCTAGTAACTGACTTTTTTGTCCATTTTTTTCTTTAATGTGGAGTCTGAAATACACTTTGCAGTCTTTTTCCTCATGCTTTCCACTTCTCATTTTTTCCTGTCACTAACCAGCTTCCCACAAACTCTAATGATCTTTTTATTACTGAATGTTAATACACGTTCCAGAATTGGTTGGACAGCACTTCTGATATACTCCCTGAAATGACTGCTTTCCCACCACTGTAGTAGTGGGCTCAGCTAAACTGAAAATGTTTTACATGAAATAGGCGGTGTTGGAAGGGACTTCTGGAGATCCACTAGTCGAACCCACTTGCTCAAAACTGCACCAAATAGAGCAGAAAGCTCAGCACCTATTACCTATGATACGTCTACTTCTTAGAACTTTCCATAATGATTTCATAAATATTCCTTATTTTCGGGAAGCCAGGTTTACTTTCAGCGTGCATAGCCACATGCCTGTGGTTAATGGAAGTGCTAGTGCTCATCAGTGACTGCAGAAAAGAAGCAGTCACCCATGAAGACCCAGAATTCTTCAGGCTGATTCAGAGCCATGGCATAAAAGATGTGCAGGGTTAAAAGACAGGAAAATCAGCCTCTCGGCTCTCTGGATGTTTGCAGTTATGTTAATAAAAGTAAGGAAAGGGTCCTCCTGTCTCTGGAAAAGTTGGCACAGCATGTCTGAAACTGAGGCACAATTAAACAGCATTGGCAAGTTGTTGTGTGGGTTTCCTCTAGGACAACAGGTTTCTATGCTAGCCCAAAGAAAAAATTATGCCATTCAGGATGCAAACACATTTCTGGCTGCTGCTTATTTGTTACACAAAAATCCCTGTAAAGTGTAATAACAGCCTCTGTTTGCTTTTAGTAGTAATGAAGAATGCAGTTCTCTCAAAGTTTAATTTAAGAGCTGGGATATAATGAGTAGAGGTCATTGTTGCCAGCCAATCAAATTTTTTAATTAAGATTAAAGAATGTAGTCCTACTTCTGACGCTTCTCAAGTATCTCAAAAGGCATCTTTCTCCATCTACCTGAAAAGAAACCACGCTTGATTACAACCACAAACTTCCTGGTTATGTAAAGCAAAGCCATGCTGGTCCTGACTGGACATAGCACAGCAGCATCTTCACGGAAACAAGTGGACTTACAAAGTTAAACCAGAATAAACAAAACTGAAAGCAACTTCGATGAATGCTACTCATGGAACATCGGAAGTACCTACAATATATGTGTATCTTACTGCAGCAAAATGATTGTCAGCTGGGAGATGGTGCTTGGGGATACAGCAGGTCCACTGTAAGCTATTTTCCTCATTCACTGGGCAGTGAGAACACCTACCGAGACCTGTGCGAATGGAAAGTGCCCGTATGAATCTGAACTAGCGGGTACTTCCCCAAACAAAATGCAGTATCTGAAGGACTGTTTATGGCTTTTAGGCTATAGTAGAAGTGATGTAGTAGATCTGCTTGTGTTCTGCTGTGTGAAGAGATCTGAATCTTCTTCCTTTCTTACTTCTTTTCATCACTTGTCAGATCTTTAGGTCAGTCTGTTTGCTGGAAAGATTTTAATACAGATTCTTCAAAGGTGTTCAATACCAATCCTTCCCTCTCCTGTTTAATCCCATTAAAGTTTTGCTCCAAACACCTCTCAGTGTTGATACTTCACTACCATGGGCAATGGCGGAAGTTCCGAGTTGTCTACATGTTCTTCAGGAAATCCAGCGTTCTTTGGAAACGGACTTTTTCATGTGAAAATGGCTCTTGATTTTAGCCACTCTTCTCGCACTTTTCCATGAGCTCCAAAATGGGTAGATGTTAGACTAAATTGAATCAGACATCTAAGACAGACTCAAGAGAGAACAGAACAGATAGTTCTTGTTATAGCAAGCAAAGGGCATTTTTACATGGACTGAGGCTTGCAAAATGTTCAGTACTATTAGCAGTGAATAAAGAATTATGAATGTCAGCTGTGTCTAATGTGAGAGAAAGGATGGGTTTAGCTAGAAAGACTGGATTGTCTCGTCCTGCAAAGTGTTGGCCTGATATTTTCTTTTGGAAGTTGCATTATAGAGGCACCTGTTTGCATTCTGCTGTCATAATATATACTGCTCCCAAAACATATACAGGTAGTGATCAAAGAGGCTTGGATTGATTATCATCCCCACAAACACATTTTTCTTCTTTTCCTGCATTTTAAGGTGGGAATCAAAGTGGAGCTTTATTTTCACCATTCTTTTAACTTCTGCTTTTTAGATTGAACAGGGACAGCCTACAACAGCCTTACGCATTTTCGTCCCGTTCAATAGCTCTGACGTAATCTCTGATATATCCTTCTCTGGCTGCTTCTCTCACTGTCATAGTGTATTGCTTTTGTTATGCAGCCTCTGTTTGCTTATCTTACAAGATCGGTGCCTCCTCTCTCTACCTTATCCATAAGGCTATCACAGGGAGGTAAGGGGCTACTGGAGAAAAGCAGGTACAGTCAGGACTTCTTTACACTGTGTCAGACCTCAGCAGTGTTTTTGCCCTTCTTGCAGCTCTTGGAGTCAGTAGACTCAAAAATGAACTACTTACTACGTGGCCGTATCTCAGCCACTGCAATTGAGTTGCATCTGATGTGGCCCATAATTAACATTTCCAGAACTCTGTGTGTGATTCTCAACTCCAGTTTACTCTTCCACCCCACTAAATGGGATCACTAGCAGATTGCTGTGGTATATTTAGCACTGCCTGCTTGCATTTAAGAGCGAGACCCTGGAAAGATGCCTGTATAAATAAGGTACAGGTAGATGGGAGCAGACAGAACTCATTTTTGCACACTTTGAGCCAGCTCTGATCCAGGTGCCATTTAGCCATATTAGCATGGCGCAGTGCCTGACCTAACATGCTCTGCCTCTCAGCACGAGCTTGGATCCAGCCTGGCGCTAACACAACTACGCCGTTTCTGCACCAGAGGTGGATACTGTCCAAGCAGCAGCAGCGAGGCAACGTGTATTAGTTCAGACATCGTCTCAGGGGCTCTCTTTACAGCTGTTAGGAGGTTGGTGAGTTATACCGCAGGCTTTTTGCTGATAACAGAGCCTGATCTCTTCTTTCAGCTGTGTGGACACTTGACTATGTTCAGATTCATGGATGGTTAGCCACAGTGGGAGCAATACCACAGCTGCTTTTTAAGTACCTGCAAATTGCCACAAAGCTTAGCAAAGCACATCTGAAGGTACTGCCATATACAGACGTCAATTCAAGGCTAGATTATTACAGTGAGAGTTTTGGATTCCCTGCCGTGAGTAATCCATCAGTGCAGGTTACTCAAATTGCAGTTGCTTGGATCCTTGCAGACTGATGACTGTCTATCTTTCTAAGTCCTTGCTTTGGCTTCCTGTCAAATTATGTTGTTTTCAAAGTCCTCTAGCTCACATTCAAAGAAAGGAAGAAATGTGTCACAGTCTAATTCGGAGCTAGGGCCCCCCTTGTGGAACGAAGAGCTGATGAAGTGCTCTATGCATCCCTGCTAGAAAACCCAACATGGGAGAACAAGAACTGTCAAGAGTGTGACCAATGTGTGCTGCCTTTCATCTGCTCCTATAGCTCCCCTGGATGTCTGAATGTGAATTGAAGCAGCCCTGGGCTTAACTGCTTTAGAGGACAGTCAGCCTTCGTTAGTGCCACAGTATAGGAACATGGTGGTACCTCTCAGAAACTGCCAGCAAAGGAAATGTCAGGCCACTGTGCCCACGGCTGAGGACTTAGGTTGGGATACACAGGTTAGTTTGTTTACTCACAATCTTGATCTCGATCTCAATCACTGTGATTGAGGGCACTTTGAAGGAATGCAGCCTGTCTGCAGACTCCCTGACTAATGTAATTAAAGATGCTTTGTCTGTCTCATTATTCAAGGAAAGGCTAAGGAACAGGATTCCAGTATGCTCAGCCTCGGGCAGGCAAGCAAGAGCAGTAAAAAGAAGCAAGGAGTTTCTCCCCAGAGCATCCACCCAGGCCACAAATTGAAGCACAGCAATTCCCAGCATGGAAGGATGCACAGGCAAGTGCCCTGATCCTTAGCTGCTGGAACGGGGACACCGTACACAGCGGGTTAGCAGCCCATGCCCCTTTTCTACCCACAGAAATATTTAGCCCTAGAAATGTTTTGATTTCTGTCCCCGCTGATAAGATTTCAGGCAGGCAGAAGCTGCCCTAACCCTGAAGTTGCAGCAGCAACTGCAGCCTTGCTTTGTTGATGCCTGGAGAGGAACGAGTTTTGCTCAGCCTGGAGGAGTCCTTCGGAGCTCCAGTGGCAGCTGCGCAGGGCGTGTGTGTGTCACCGCGTGTCACGCTGCCCGCGGAGGAGCATTGTCAATGGGACTATTTGTCAAACGACGGAAGCGATTTTCTGTTGACCCATTTTATGGGTGAATAAAATATAATCAATATAAAGTAAATATAAGAATTGCATTTGAAACAGGTTTATCTGGATTGGGTTTTTTTCGCTGTTTGCTGGGGTGAGAGGGCTTTCATACGTTATGGCACTGTGAAGGGCTGAGGAAACAGAAAAGTGCGGTGAGAACTGATGAAGCATGTCAGTCTCTAAAACCAACAAATTAATCTGTAATATCAATCTAGCTAATAACATGCATCATTTATCTACTTGCTGTCTACTGTCTGTGACTCTAGATGAGTCAATTAGGTTTAAAGGTTTCCCTTAGAAAATGTAAATATCAGGACCTTTTTTCCTTTTTGGGCCACCACAAAGAGTAAAGGCAATAGCCAAGGTTGCCTAGAGACTGAGGCATTGTCTAAATGATTTTCTTACTGACGAGATGTGAATTATAAAAGAACAAAACGTAGAAGTATCCTGGAGGGGTTTTTGGCTGCACACCCCTGTGGACAGGATCAAAGGCACTTAGACTGCTATTTCTCTGACTTATTTATTAGAGGGAATGCACTGCCTATCAGGAGTTAAGGAAAACGCACTAACACATATCCTTTTATTGCTTGGTAGTTGGCAGGATATATAAGTACATTTTTTTTAATCTTAGTGTTTTAGAAATACGTGATTTTTATTGTCAGAAAAATAAAATGCTAAACTTCCCTTAGATGAAGTATCAGAGTGAAGACTCCTAGAACACTGTTAATCATGAGTTGTTGTATCATGTCCACAAAGGCCACTTAAAAGAGTTTCCTAGAAATTTCCTAATATTTGTTTTGGTACTGTGGTTCCTGTCTCACATCACCTTTTTATATGGAGTGAGAAGCTGGCTGTAATATTTAAGTTCAGCAGGCAGTCCATGTTTTCCATTTCTTTTCAGGTTTTTTGACCATGAAAATTGTACTATTAATAATCCATTTATTAATGATACTTTCTTGCATCATACTGCAAATATATCAAGGATACTCAAATTGCAAATAAAAGGATAAGTGATTTGAGTCCAAAATCTGGAAGTCCAATTCAATGATTTCTAGGGGGGGGCGTGAACTATCAATCCCCATCATAATGAGTGCCTTCGATAGCCCAAAGTGCTTATTCAAAGCCCAGGGTACCAAAAAATTAAGAGTGGGTACTTGATGTCTCAAAGAATAATAGTAAACTATTTTCTAACTGAAATTCAGGCAGCAATTTTGTTGCTAATGCGACCAATGGGATGGGGTGCAGGGCTGCTTTTGTTTTGAATAGCAGATAACCCCTGGTTGTGGTGCAGGAGGGAAGCGAGCCATCGCTTGCCTAGCCGAGGAACTGTGCCTGAGCTGCCCTGGAGCCTCAGTGCCACCACAGCCCTTGGGGCAAGTAGGGACCTGTGCTCCTCTGGGGCTCCATCACCAGAGATCTTCACAGATCACCCCCAAGATGGTGCTGACTGCCCTCCATCTGTGGAACATCAGCTGTGAAACAGCAGTCTAGACATTCTCTGGCAGATATTTATCTAACACGTGCAGTAAAAAGTTCTGATACAGAGATTTAATTATCCTTCAGTTGGGAAAGTTCACTTAAATCTTCCCTGCTGCATGTGGAATCTATTATTTTGCAGAGCCTACCCTTCCAAAGGTCACAGGGAGCAACCAATCTCACAGTCTTCCTTGATTGCCATTCTCTTTTGTGCAGGTAAGACTGTAATCATGTCCTCCCTCAGACTTCTCTTCCTGTGACCCTTTCTCATAGGGCACATCTTTCTAAATGTCCTCCTGGTTTTGCTCTTCCTTTTCAGCATTTTCCTAATTGCCTCTCTCTCTCTCACAGCAGCACTCAAAAGTGGATATAGCCAGTACTGAATAGTGGATTGATTACTCTCCCATGTCTTACATGTCATATTCCTGTCAGCATATAACAGCAAAATATTCGCCTTTCCATATAGCTTTTAAATAGGGAAGTACTTTATTTGGTCATTAAAATTTGAGCATTCTCTAAATAGCACTGCTTTTTCCTGAATTTCCTCCTGTAGAGAGGAAAAGTTGTAGGAAGTTGCACTGGAACAGGACTCCCTAGGTGTCCAGTTCATCAGAAGTGACACAGGGAAAAAACTCTGTGGTTAGCTAGGTATAGTTGTAAACTTTGGTCGGAGATACTTTTGAAAGGTTTATGCATATATGAAAACATTATATTTATGTCCTCTGCTTGCGTGACACGCTACACCATTCCAGCATCGGTTTCTCCAGTACATTATCGCTGGTGCTGCACAACACCGTTTCAAGATCCGTGTGAAGTCGGTGCAGCTAGTTGAGCGTGAGTGATAAACACCCATTTGCCCTACCTCCTTTCTTCCCCATTAGACTCTTTCCTAACAGGTCATTAGTCACAAACAACATCTGCTTATAGAGATTGATCAGTGTTCCTGCTAGAGAATTCCCTTTCTGTTCCTTGACTGTGAATACATCATTTGGTATTTTATACTGTATTGCCAAAATCAATGACTTTGGAGGGCTAAATTTTCAAAGCTGCTGATTTCTTGCATGTAATTTCTGAATAACTACTACAGGACGTGGGGAAATGTTTAACCTCCAAAGATTCTTAGTGTCGACAGCTCCCATTTTAGAGAGCACACAGCAGAGAGGTGGTCTGTAACCTGGTAGCCTTGCTCTGTAACTGGAGTGGTGGGTCTAGCACCTTAAGGATGCCTTGCAATAATATGAATGGAAAGGCTCAAATACAGGTGTGGGTGAGATGTTTTTAATGTCACTTTTATGCAAATGGACCCATCTTGCAGAAGTTACTTCCTTGTTCAAAAATTATAGGATTAGTACTTTACATTCTTAGGATTTTGTTTGATTCCAGAGATGGAGACGTTATCCATAATAAGATATATAAAGGAAAAGAAAAAACAAAACACACTTGCAATTGGGTCAAGAAACTGTTGCTTTAAACTTGCTTAAGATGATGGCAAACATCTGAAAGATACTTCATTTTTGATATGATATAGACGCAAGGTATGACAGCCAGGACAGAGGGAAGGCTGCAGGGCTCGTGGTGCCCGTGCTCAGACGTTGCTGATTGCAGCTCTGGCAGGCACCGCACTCCACGGTGGCTAATGAGGATCTGCTGAAGTGCCGAATCTGCGATGGACTCATCAAATGCGCATCCTAACAACACTTTACTGGAAAGCTACTTGCATCACCTGAGCATGCATGAGGGATGAGCAATACGAGCAAACCCACAAGGCTCTGGAGAAGTAGAGCTTTATTCCTAACGCAGTAATTGAGCAGTAATTAGAAGTTGTGTGAGTAATGGGAATAGTTACAGGAAATTAATAGAATCTTGTCCATGGGGAAAAAATTGCACAGTGCCAACATCTCAGAGAGGCAGAAAAGGGGTGCAAGTAAGCTCAAATATTTTGCTCACATTAATAGCAATCCCAAATTAAATTCCATTCTTAATTTATGAACATTTGGGGGAACTATTATGAAGTAAATAGTAATTTTTTTCAGCTCTGCTGAAAGGTATGAAGTCATTAAAATGGAGAGAAATAGTTTTGAAATTGAAGGTTTTTTTACTGAATTTTTGCCAAAAGGAACTTATTCTGAATTAATGATAGATAATCCATTGTAAAGCTTGTTTAAAAAAAGATGAATTGTTGGATGTTGGATTAACATAAAAGATTCTGAACTTGGACTTGACCCTAGACAGAAACACTTGCAAAATTTATGTCTAAATATTTATTTATTTATCATAATTTCTCTTCCTCTGTTTCATAAGCAACTCTCTGCCCACAGTTATATGCTGGCAATTCCTGTTAGGCAATAATATGGTAGTAAGTAGTTATCAATATTCTTCTGGATTTGGGACATGCTTCCTGTCAACTATTGTATGTAATGATTCATGGTCCCTCCTCATACAGAGCTGACCATCTCTGGATGCTCCCCAGGCTAATTTTCTGTAAGTAGTTCATTTGGTATAATTTGTGGAAACGAATTATGTTCACAAAACGCTATATAAAACTAATTTGTATTGAGGGCTTGCATACAATACTTATAACCAAGGGCACAAGGCATAAATGAATTTGTAGATCTGTACCACTACCTTCATATTAAGGGAATGGGGAACACTAATTCACATATTCATATGACTGCAATTTTAGACAAAGTCTCAAACTCTCCCTGTTTATAGAGAATCCCTAGGAAAAATAATTGGTTCTTTGTTGTCTGACATCTTCTTCATGTTTTGTGTTTTGGAGATTGTAAAAAAAAAATGCAGGGAATTATAAAGAAAGATATATACTACTATATAAGGCTTGAGTGCCTATCGGTTGGAGAAGCTCTTTGGTATATAAAGTAATGACTGGCAATGGAAATATAATTACTATATTTTATCTGGTGTAATTTTGCTCCAATAAAATGAAATCTACCAGTGTCAGCAAACCAGAAATTTCCAACAGAGAAAGAGGCACAGAATAATTAAGAGAAGAAGGTACTGTTTTCTTTTAGCTGATTTGTAGCTTCCCCAGTAAGCCAGTGTGGAATACATGTTATGCAGTGCCCTGATGGACATGTAACACATGAATTTGGGGCTAGATTCTAACAATTTGCCCACACCTTTCCACAGGCTTCCTGTGTTATAGCATAGTTGTGGTGATGATCTCTGTGGCAATGTCAAACAGACAGAATGTGAATTAGGATGAACATTGGATGCCAGCAGAGAAATCCTGCCCCTGGGTGGGTGTAGAGCCTCCACACCTTCACCCGCAGCACCCCTTCACCTCACGGGTATGACAGCAGCAAATGTCAGAGCAACCCCATGGATGCTTTTGCCCAAAGGCAGGCCAGTGTACAAACAAAGAGGCATCAAGGTCTCTCCAACAGGCTCATTTTTTTCTGTGGCAAGAAAGAACTAAGCCTACAGACTTTTTGGAAATATAACTTTTCAGGGATGGAACTACGCCTGTTCTTTTTCTACCAAGCACGTGTATTTCTGAGCATCCATACTCGTATTGGTGCAGGTGTTGCACCTGACAGCATCATGTATCAGCTGGGGCTCCAGTAGACTAAATCAATTACAAATGGTCTTTCCAAAAGCAGTTTATACAACTGGAATAGAAAGAAATAGGGGGAGGGGATTGTTTGCAGAAGGCTGTGATTTACAGGTTGAAATCCCTGTCGCTGTACAGTTTGATATTAAATGTTGTTACGAGTGACAACAAATATAAAATACCATTTTTACTTATCCTGGGGATTCAAACGGAACCACAAGTGACAGGACTGCATTCTTTAATACCTTAGTCTTCAGCTTTATAGAAGTTTTATCTGAAGCCAGAAGTGTTTTATTGAATTTTACCATCTATTCAACACTTAGTGTTGTATGGGAATTAAGGAGTAGTATCTCATAACATATTCCAAAGTACATATAAGCTATTATGTAAATAAGAGGGCACACAACTATTTTAATTAGGTTCTTGTTTATATTTCTTTCTAGTTCAGCATATTAATTTCATGCTATATTAGAATATTTTGTTTTCATCTAGCAACATGCCTGAAAAATGCTTTAATTCATTGCCACTGTTACTAAAAGACCTACTATCTGAACGGGACACTTCTCCATCTATGCATACCACTGTTCACCTCACGAAAATGCATGAGATGAAAAAAGTTATATGCAAGTATTTTTTTAGGAAGGCTTGGCTTCTAAATACTGTTTATTTCCCAAGTTGTTTAGAATAAATAATTATAAGGAAGACTTCAAGCACGACCTAAGACTAGAATCCTATGGGGGAAGATAAGTCCAGTAAATTGATTTTGAAAGTATAATGGCTGAATACAACTTTTATAAATATCAGAAATCATCTCTGGTCTGTTTTATCCTCAGCCTTTCCCTCTTGGTCTTTCTCAGCTTTAATTTTTAAGTAAGGAAGTAATTGCAGTCAGTTCTTCTGCTTCTATTTCTGTTTTATCTGTTTACAGTCATGTCTTTATTAACAGAAATTGTTAGCAGTTTCAAATGTTGTTCAAACTTTATCTAGAGAAATACCCATCAAGATCATTAAATACACTGCATCAATAGATACAGGTATGGTTCTGAGCCTGATTCTGGCTCCTGCTGTAGCTGCTCCTATTTGTATCATGTCAGTTTCCAACAGCTACAGATCTACGTGAGAAGGAGAGTCCTCCAAGGCTGAAAAGCCTCTTGCTTGAGAATGGCCATAACCCAGAGGAAACTCATGCCACATCTGAACTGTCATCCCAGCCAGCTGTGCTAAGGAAAAGGTACAAAATGACATGCAACTACTTTTCACTCCTTTGGTGTCCTGTATTGAGCACAGCTCACCCAAGGTCAAAGCCAAAACTCGTGTTTACTTTCTTTTTTAACTGATTCTTGTGGGACTTTTTTCTTATTTACATTCTAGCAATGCTTTATTTGTGCATGATGTTTTTAATGTGACATTCTCAACTTTATAAGCACTTAACTTTTTATTCCTGTTCCCAAAACTTTTATATTTTGTTCTAATTTGCCTGCCTCGTGTATAAATGAAATTTTCTTAACTAACACCATTTCTGTTACTTTCTTTTAATTAGATAGCAGACTCTGTCTCAGAGACTTTCTGGTTGATCATCCTACAGTATACAGACTTTAAAAATTGCTTTTTGAAAGCAGAAGATCCATTGCTTTTTTTTTTTCAGGATATGTCCTCCTATAAGTTAATTTAGACAGAACATTTTGGCTTCCCTGATTCACACCAGTACATCCCCAAGGAAGAAAACTACTAGAATAAAGCAATGTATCTATGACATTCCATATATTTTCCTATATCTTAAAGTGTTTTGTTTTTTTTTCAGGGCTGCTTGATCCAACTGCATCTGTTTGCTTTACAGTCTTTAATTTATGTTGGGCTGTAAACTGTCCAAGTAACAATTTGAGTGATGCAGCAACAGAAGGTGACCCAGATTACACAACACTGTACGCTAATGCCAAGTCTTCTTGTTTAATGGCAGCTGCTCAAAGCTTTGTCTTACTGCGATTCACATTCAACAGACACAAATCAAACAGCCCCCTCAGACAGACACATCCTGCCTGTCTTCATTTTAAACATGTTCAAGAGCTACTGCTTTTCATAAACATATATCAGCCTCATCAGCTGAGGCCATTTAGCCTCCTTGGCTTGTATTTAGTCCCAACCATCTGACAAAATTATCAAGGAAACCCATTGTGACTTCCAATATTTTGCATACTTCTGTTTATGTGGAAGTTTGCCGAGAACATTTTCTCTGTAAAAATAGTTGGACTTTCATACTCTCTCATAATGGAGATATTTAGAACACCAGATATATCACAGTTGTTTAATAACCGATTTCTCTAGAGGTTGTAATTAAAAAAGCTTATATAATAAAGCAATGGGTGCTACTAAAATACAGAACATGAACAGCTTTAGCAAAGGATAAATTAGTCTAGATTTTAATCAGATAGGTTTAAATTTACTAGATGAATGGTATCAAAGTGCAGACTTTAAAGTATAGGTACAGTTTTAACAGAACATTTTATTGCTGTACTTTTAATATGTGAAGCAAATTATTAAAAATGCCTTCTTTCTTCCTTTACAAAAGCATGAAGATCAGGAAAGCTATCACGCAATGAGTTCATACTACTCACTTTCATGGACCAAATCTTTTTGGCATCTCCATCAAATTTTTAAAGCCTCCTGACAACACAAGCTTCCTGCTAAGAGTGCACGTCTCGCCATCTACCCAGAGGACATGTCAGAACAATAAGAAAAAGAGCAAATCTTACTTTTTAAATGGATGAGCAGCAAAAAACTGAGGTAGAAGCTGAGTAGAGAGTTAATTCTTGAATGAGCCATATTCATCCTGATAGGACATCCCCCGCCGAGTCGTCTGTTGTCCAAAGGGCTGGTGCTGATCCTCACTGCTTTCTCCGCAACTCTGGAACTAAGGTAACACCCAAGGCACCCAGTCCCCTACAAGCCATCTTTGCCTGTGCCCCTCATCAGCCTGTTTGCTGCAAACCTACAGACTTTGATTCAAAAGGCAGTTGTTCTTGTTAAGGTTTTACTTCGGCAGGTCCGAGTGATTTTTCAAACCTGGTGCAGATTTGTCTGCGAGCTGGACTGGAGTCTTTCCCTGGCTTTCTGCAGCAGAACTGTGTCGTGAGTGGTGCGTTCTGCCTGGCTGACACCACACAGCAGACAAGGCACAGCGCTCTTTTAATCTTTCAAAATGTGTCACTCATTATCTTTTACTAAAGCACCCTTGCACACTGTGAATCAGAAGGACTGTGATAAACACTTTATGCTTTCTTGCATAAAGTCAGCTAACAGTTTCTGCTTTCTGCATGTTTTCTGTGTCTTACCTCATTAGCACATGAAGTAAAAAGATAAAACATCCCCATTCTCAGTCTTTTTTGTAGTTAGATATTAGCCTTTTCTCTTCCACAATCTTCTTTTGTTTTGTTTTTGTTGTTATTGTTTATACTGGATTTAAATGCTTTTGCCATCACTAAGAGGCACAACAAACAGGAGCTGGCACAGGTCCTCTGAGCTTCATTGGGCTGTATTGTGATTTTGAACTGCTGACAGACGAACCTGGCACTTACAGTTTCAGGAGATGACATAGTAAGACCGATAAGAGAAGGACATGGGGGCAGGGGATGGACTCCATTTCCTTCTAGCCAGAGCTGGCCTTGGACAGCCATGGCTGGTGCAAGCGCAATGAGCCTGCCCGTACTCACAGAGCCTTCCCTGGCTGCCACGGTCAGGCAGCACTGCAGCTCTCTGCTGCATGGCACCAGAAATGCCCTGTTTCTGCCCAAAGTTGTCTCGGTGTCCAACGCCTCCTCTTCTGACGAGAACTCTGTTCACAGGTATTAAAGCCTTGGCCTGGGCTAGCAGAAGGGAAAGGAAACGAAGGCAGCGCCAGTGCCAGCAGCCACGTTCAGATGCTACGATCCCAGCACAAACTTTGGCCTGCTGGCACCTTACAAACCTGGGCATTGTTAAGTCTGTGTGTTTACTACGGGTAAGCTACACCGTAACAGTGATTGCTGTAGCCTCTTTCAGGCTCCGAGGCCAAGAAAGCGATGAGCTGCCTTTCTGGCAGTGAATCTCCCTTTCCGCCACCTTCCCTTCTTCCAGCCTTTCTGGCCCTTGGCCCTCAGCGCTTCCCACTCACTCTCCTTGCCGCCGTGCAGAGACCAGGCGTTCCCAATGCCAGCAACAACCCTGAAAAATCTGCTCGGCACACAAATTCTGCGTTATACTACCGTAAAACAGAAAAGGCTCAGTAAATTTTGAGTTGTCTTTTGTCCTTCCCATTTCAGTGGAATCCTAATCCCCAGTTCAGGAAGCCTTTGACAAAGCATTTAACTTTACATGTACACTTGACTGAACCAAGCACAGACTTACAGTCAAGCATATGACTTAAGGCCTCAGGTGAGTGGGGAGCAGGCTGTTGACGCCAACATGCATTTAAGAAAGTTCTTTGTAATGGGTAGGCACTTTCGCATCCACTCTTCCAGCTCAGCGAACCGAATAATTTTAAATTTCTCCTGCTGCAAGACCCTTCTTTCTTTCCCTTTCTCCTTCTCTGGAGATATTCAAGACCCACCTGGACAAGGTCCTCTGCAGCCTGCTCTGGGTGACCCTGCTTTCGCAGAGGGGTTGGACTAGATGACCCACAGAGGTCTCTTCCAACCCCGAACACTCTGTGATTCCCACCTCACTCACGTCAGCTTCACTCCCCCACTGCTCACCTCCAGGCACATCTTTGCAGACCCTCTTTGGCCTCTCCCGGCAGCGGCAGCTCTGTGGTCTCTGCTCCTCGGGAGACCTCCGCCCTCCCGCAGGCGAGCCCTGAGCCGGCAGCCCCTGGCTCCTCTGAGCCCCCTGCTTGGCCCGTCGCTCTGCAGGGGGCTTCGAGGAGCCCTGGGCTCCCCGATGGCAGCCCAGGCTGGGTTTCCTAGTCGGGTGTCTTGACTTACCAACAGGACAATGAACTGGGTTCCTAGTGCAAAGTGTTTCGATAACTATGAAGTTAAATAGAATTAAATGGCTAATTGTATTTTCCAGCTCTTTCTCTTTTAGTCGTCCCCTTTGTTTTGTATGTACATTTATAGTTGTTTGGATGTTTTCCTCTCCTTGCCATCTGTCTGTTTAGTTTCTGTTTGAAATCATCTAGTGAAAAATACAAGCATTACAACACGAACGTGAAAATACTCTTCTGCCACCTGGGAATTCTTCTGATGGGATAAATTATGCAGTTGAGCTCAGTGCTGATCACCTATTTTAAGTTCATTATTAATAAAGTTTGTTACTATGTAACTTATTTAGAAGAACAACATTTTCCATTATAATTTTGAACAATTTTTAAATTGTTCTTGTGGAATTAGTCTCCATTAACAGGAATTTGATATGTCACCTTACAATGGTTATAACTGCTGATTAAATTAATTTCACCTTTACTAGGGAAACACTGTGTACTAATCTAGAAGTTTAAGGAAGAAAGCATACTTCCAACAATTGTTAGAATTTATTTGGTCTAAAAATCTACAAATTCAATACACCAGTCAATTTAAAAAAATAAATCCTTGAAGTATTCAGAAATAAAGAGACAAAATTCTTGACAAGAAAAGATTAAGTATTTGATTCTGAGGAATATATGTAAGCACTGCAAGGAAGCAGTCACATCAATTAAATCTGATGTTTTTCTGAAAGCTACACAAGCATATGTAAAATCTGTGCTCTCAGCAAACTTCTCAGTCCCCAGACATGAAGATATGACACCGATCTGAAAGCATACCCATAGTGTGTAAACACATGTGTTGACATTTGAATTAAATAATCTGCCAAGTAACTCTGTGGTTACTATGAGCCATATAGCAAGTGTATGAACAAATCCTAGGTCTTCTGAAAGTTATTAACATGTAATTGCTTTCAGGATAGGCAAAAGAGCTGCTTTTTCACCCTGTTTGAGACAGCTCTGCATTTCTCAATGCCTATTTCAAATGTTTCTTCTTCTTCATGAGCTATTCATATCCCAGAATTTAGTGGGAAGCAAACTAAATTAACTTATCACTACCCCAATTCCTCAAAGTTGCCTACAGGAGAGGATTCGAATTTCTGCAGTGCAGGTACTTCATGAACATCATTTGTACACAGAGAAACGTAACTTCTAAATGTAATTTCCATACTTTCTCAGTACAGCTTAGCTTTGATGGGATTCTGCAGTCACGTAAGTCAGAGGTTATGTCATCTTCTCAGGGAAGAAGGCTTTGTGTTGCCATTTTCTTTCACTTAAGTGCTCCTCTTTTCCATTCTGATTTCTTCTTTGCAATAGTTGCGCTGCAGTGTGGTATCAGATTATGCTAGTCAGTGTCATGTCTTCTAAAATCTTTTACTGCATCTCTGGCCAACAAACATCATTACCTAACATCTTTTGTGGCCTGATACAAGCACCATTTTCAACTTTCAGATGACAATAGTACTAATTAATTGTGTATCTTCAGCCTCTCATTGCTAGGTGGGTTGTTTTCTGATTGTTCGGTGTTGCTCCAATTTAAAGTGCAATTTTTATTGACACCATCCTGTGTCGTCGAGTTCAAATACATTTGTAGGTGATTTTCTTAAGTAACTGCCATTTCTTTTCCAGTCTGTAAAATGTTATGGTAGTTTAATCTAAACTATAAAACAAACAAAGCAGTTAAATAATTAATATAACGTGTAAAATTCCCTTGCAAGTGGAAGATATGAGTTTACAAAATCCTTGTTGCTGACTAACCTGAAGCTTTTATCAAATCTTTTTTGTTCACTAGCAATTAAAACAATGTTAATTAGTCAGGAGCAAGTGAGTGATTTCATGGAAGAGTGGAAGAGTGACTGAGCTAAAGATAATATTGCCTAGAGAGGTTTTGGATATGCAAAATTCAGCTGGAGAAGATCCTGGGCAACCTGCTCAAACTGGACCTGCTTTGAGCAGGTGGTTGGACTAGAGATCTCTGGAGGTCCCTTCCCATCCCTACAATCCCATGATTCTCTGGCTATAGCATTACATTTTATGCACAAGCTCCAACCTATACTAGCTCAGTCCCCAGTTTTATATACCTAATGCAGAAAGATTCTGCTTTATAAAATGGTGCACTTTTTTTCCTAGGGTCTTTGTCTTTTCTTGCTAGCATTCAGCAGTGCTCCTTGTTTATGCCTTCTGTTCAGTTCTTGCTGAATTTCATCACAGATATGCGCCACTGTTCACCATTGGGATAATTTCATTTTATGAAAAACTGTGGAGCACGAGAGCATGAAGTCACTCAGGTCTGACATTAAAATACATTCTTAAGTATTTATTGCAAACTCAAGATGATGGAGTTTGCTAGAACAATGGACCTGACCTGATCATCTTCCTGTATATAGTACTTGTACCCTCCTTACGAAACAGCTCATACATAGCATATTTATTTAGCCTGTACCTCTTTGGGTAATTATGAATGGACAAACCAACAGCCAACTGGCAAGCCAATGTGAAAAAGGGCTGGCTAAACAGTCTTGTGGACAGAGAGCTGTATTGTAACAGGAACTTGTTTACCTCATGAACAAAACTGCTATAGATTGATTTGCATTTTAATTAGGAACCTTGCAACAAGAACAACTATGTGCATTGATTTCAAACAACACTTGCAAAGTTAACTCCCTGCAAGACACAACTGGAAACTCCCTTGGCCCATACTTTCCAACAGGTAAATATTTTATGAGTATATGTAACTTCTTATGTTAGTCTGCAAATATTACTTCTTCTGAGCTTCTTTTTCATTGTTATTAGAGTGTACAAATCTTTTTTTTTTTCCCTTGAACTCTTGCTTTGCTCTTTTTATTCCTTCCTCATCCTGAGTAGGACCTCAAAGCAGAACATTCTCTTCCAGAAAGACCCAGCAAAGCACCAGCTTCCAGTTCTGCCAATTTGCAGATTATAAATGTTTTTATGAAACTGAAGGGCTTTATGTGAAAATGTAAAATTATTTTGCAAGATCTGCCAAGCCTATTACTTCCTTAAACATAATACATTTTTTTAAATTATGACTACTTTTTTTGCTTCTCCACATAGCCATTTTCCTACTAAGTAATGAAGGATTTCTACCTGCTAACCTAAAATATAAATTTAACCAAAGATTACAGAAGTGTCAAATTGATTGACTCAGATACATCTAATTTTGGACATGATAAAAATGGTGGGAGTGATAACCCAGACTTCACTTCCAGCTGTATTTGCAACTACATGAATTTCAAGCCGTGTTTGCTAGCACCTTGTTCTTGCTTGTGGTCAGGTACTAGCTAAGGTGCACACTGTTCAAATTATTGCATTTCTGGCAAGGAGTTTAAGCCGTTTGATTTTTCATATAAAGTCTCTCCTGAGTATTTTACATTTAGGTAGGCAAAACAAAGTGACTCTGTATGGTGTTATGCAATTCTCCTGGGACCTGCTGAACTCAATAGCATGTGATTTACTTATCCTCATTTCTGATGAATTTTTTCAAAATAACACGTTTTTATTGTATTGTGTGTCGCTGATATCACCAGGGAAGCAATTCCGCTGTCAGATGAATGCTAGGTCAGGCCTTGTCAACGCAGACGAAAATTTGCAATTAGTATTCTGTACCTTACTGGTAATGAACCATCTAATCAGGAAGTTTCTGTCTGTACCAATAATTGTCCTGTGAGTGTCAAGGTTACAGCAGTGCTTGACAAAATCAGGCAAATAATGTTTTTACAAAAACACTGATACATTAAGTGCTAAATGGGTTGTAAATTTACTTTTTAACTGTATGCTTTTCACTTCAGCAGAGTAGATGTCAACAGACTTACAAATCCTCTTCTAATTCTCTTTTTGTCTCTTAGAGTAAGATAACCCATACAACAAACCACAAAGTCCTAAAGCTGTAAGTATTGGAATTAAATTGAAAAGCACATGTTTCAGAGGACGTAGTTGTATAGGCAAGCAACACTTTCAAAGGTATTTGAAAAAGATTTAAGCTAGTACGTAGCATCATTTCATGTGATGAATACTAAGTGGTTTCAGAAGGAATTCAGACCAAAAACAGGCAACAGTGTAGAGAAGAAGAGCAAGAATCAGGAAGGCAGAATTAGTAACCACGGTTGCTTGATTTTGAACACACACTACATATGTAAACATTGTTCTTTTGGTAAATACTGTGATTGTCCCAGGGACAGGGCAGGATGATAATCAGAGTTGTATGGAGAGGCTGGGAAGGAGGAGATGGTTCTGAAACTGTTGTTCGAATTCTGGTCTTCGCAAATAGCGAAAGCTGCCAACCTACTTGATTTCACAGGACAAGCACTGGGCTAGGGGCCAGGAAACCAATTCTTTCCCCAGTTTTGCCTCACTGTGCTCACAGGTAAGAACAGTGACATTTGCTTTCAGTGATAAATCATTGTGAGATACTGCAATTTGCAATGGAAATGCAAAACACAGTAGTTATCAAAAGGTCATATTTGTAACGGCCAAATAGAGAAACTTATTATTTTTCCTGATCTCTAATATCCCTTCTAGTTTTTTTTTCCTTTTCTTTACTCAGTCATTGTACTGACTGTTTGTGACAAGGTTCTGAAAAGCATCTGATGATTCAGAGCTCTTTGATTTGCATGTTTCCAGCTCAAGGATGTGACTTTCAGAAACTGCAAAGCAAGAATTCCCTGCAGGCATCTTGGAAGTGTCTCAGTGTGGGTCCCAGCAAGTACTAAATTCCTCTTGGAAATCTTGGCCTCTGTACTAAAGTATTAGATAATGTTATGGGAACAATAGTTAACAGTAAGCGCCCCAAAGGGATATCAAGTTCCCGCTAAGTATTGATTAAGATAGCATTCATCTTAATGCCAATGCATTTCTTAAAGGCCAGGGTTTTGTACCAAACTAAATCCTGAAGGATTGTCAGTTTAATTTATATTGTTCACAAGGTAAAATTAAATATTCTGGCTTCCAAAGTTGTGTTGATTCAGAATATTTCACACCTATTTTAATCTCTGGCAGTGATACTGACCTCAGTGAAGACGACATACATGTTAACATGATGACACCATGTTCCTATGCCAGCAAAAGGAGAATGTCCGCTGGGTGGAGATGGCACAGCTTGACCTTCAAGCATCATGTGGAATGTGAGAGATGGAAAGAGTGGTCTTTACTATCGCAATTGATTTATATTCTCTTAATATTCAGAGGGTCCCTTAAATTACCAGGTGGTCAGTTGCTGAACTGCATCTTAAATATTTTGTGTGTGGGCACGCTGAGATCTTTGCATAGACTGAATTTCACACAGCGCTTTCCATTTTCCTGGGTTCAAGACTTTTTACTACCCTTTCTTTTTTAAGTAAAATATGGCATTTTTGTAGTAACTTCCTCCAATACAGTGACAGCTTGGGTGAATATGATTATTGTTCATAGGCAGCTGCTGAGATGTCTTGTCTTAGCACCTAGATCTGGACTTTAGCACCAACGCTCACTGAACAGTTTTGCAGGACTCAGACTTCTAAATCTAAATCTAAATGAGACCCTGAGTTTCCGCAGTACAAGAATTTCTAAGCCAGCAATTCTAAGGTAATTACTACCATCAGAAAAATACCATTTTGCTATCCGAAACTGCATCTTCAATACCTTGACTATAAGCAGGCTGTTTTGTCCCATACAGAAGCACCTACAGAAAAAGATATGTTCGCAATAGCAAACAAGAAGTCCTCACAGCAGCCACCATCTGAAGGCCTGTACGTGTTGCAGGAGCTCCTCATGCTGGCAGGGTAAGATTTCCTCTCAGCTTTCAGCTGACATGTCCTCTCAGCTTTCAGGACATTAACCACTGGTGTGACAGAGTGAGGAGAAACTCCACATCCCCACAGGACCTTTGAAGGACTTTTGCTTCAGCTCCTGAGCTAACCTACAGGAACAACTCACATGCCTGAAGAATAGCAAATGCTCAGCTCTTTCAAAAATGTAACCCTGAATGTTGATAAATGGTAGGAATGAACTGTAGTCTAAAGACACAGCTCGTACAGATCATTCTTTTCTTAAAAAACATTAATCGGAGTGGATTAAACAATCTCTGGCATCATCTGACTACTGAAGAACGAATACAACACGAGCCACATTAACCTTGACCCCCTCCACTCCTGCAGCAGCAAAGTCAGGCTTCAGTATTAATTTAATGAAGTAGATTAATATAACACGACCTTATATAACGCTGTCTTTTAAAAAAGGTGGGAAACCAGTAACCCTAAGGTAAATAATTACACCAAATTTTATTATGACATGGTAATCGCAGTCGGCTAATTGGGCAAGAAATGGAATTAACTTTCTGAAGACTGGGCATGCAGAACTTACTTTATCTGCTGTTCGTTACGTTAGAAGCTATGGAAATAACTAGTCTAGTAGACTGCACTATTTGTGGTCACTTAACATGACTCTCTAACAATCTGGAATTTCTTTAGGACCATATCCTTCTACGTGTCAGAAGTCACACTGATTCTGAAAATAGGTGTTGCACTTGTAACTCAAGCCAGGAAGAAAAGTTTTTATTCCTGGCCAAACCTGATGCAAATCTGGCTGCTTCTCTAGCATTAATAAGAGACAAATTTATCCACTCTTGTTCATCATGAGCAAAAGTAAGCACAATTGTTTTGGACTGTATGCCACTGTAAATGTCAGAGCTGTTTTCCAATAACTGAGCCAGAATACGAAGTTAGATGGTGGTCTCTTTTAACCACCCAGTCTTTGAAGTGGAGCTGGCCAGGAATTTTTGCAGCCTGTTAGAAGAAAGAGGGTAGGGTTTTGTGGTTGGGCTTTTTGTGTGTTTTGTATGGGGTTTCTTTTAACTGTCTTTTACTTTAAAAATGCTGAAAAAAACATTTTGACAATTTTAAAAGGTATAACCTTCCTGCTATTTTTTTTTTTTTTACTTTGGACAAGTAAAATAATTTTAAAGTGTTTTCAAAAATTTGAAACATAAACTGAGTCCTCCAACCAAACATTTCAACCAATCCAAACCACTTCTTATATTAAATATTTTCAAGGTAATAAACAAATATAAACAATTTCAATCTGTGGTTTAGTTTGGCAAAAGAAAAACATTTTCAGAGGAGAGGAAAGCATTCTCACTCCCAGATTTACTTTGAAGTCTCTTCTCCCTATCTTGATTCAAATAAAATGCACTAGTGTAAGCAGAATTTAAAAAACACTCATAAGAGGAAAAGAAATAGTGGATCTTTAGCATGCAAAGGCACCCAAGCATCTGTCAGCCCTTTCACCACTGAACTCAGCCCTCCTCGGAACACCCATGGTCATTGTGGCTGAGGTCAGTGAAGGTGCTCTACTGTTGGCAAACGGATGTGTGGCACAAAATTCAACTGTAGAAAAGGATATGAGTAAGTATAACTCCTCCAGAAGAAAAGCTGCTAGCCTTTTGTTTAGAAGTATTACAGTGCTCTATCAATTTTGCCTAATAAAACAAAATTAATTAAGGAACTGGTTCTCCCCTTCAGCTGTGTTTACTGGAAAATCATGCTCCTTTCTAAAATGAAATTACATTGATCTTGGGTAACAACTAACCACACCAAGAGAGACATACACAACTGATCATAATGTTGTACCAAAATTCACCGAAATGGGTTTAGCTCCAGTGACACCCCAGGCAGCAAGTTGACTTTGTTCATTTTTTTCATTCGGGAAGGTCATTGTTACAAAGTGATTGTTACAGTATTATTTCAGAGTGTTACGCTTTGGAATGACTACAAGAAGACCTTATCCTTTTATTTTATTTATACAGACATTTTACTCAGTTACCATTTAATTATTATTATGTTTTTTATTTTGGTTAATATGATTTTTTTTAAAAATAACTTCCCTGTATAGATTTCTTGTACAAGCTTCTTTGATTGCTGTTTATGTGTATCGGATCACTAACAAAGCAGAATTAATTCTGTATTTCCATTTTTTTTTTAGTTAAACATTTTCTGCTGTGCTTTGTACTTGCACAGTGCATATTCTAACTACCGCTTTTTTGACTGGAAGCAAGCGTGTCTTGCTTCAGGCTTTAAACAGTGGCCTCAAAGCATAATTAATTTACTTGTAATCTGCCTCTTGATATCAGAATCTAATTATATTTTCTTGGGAAACTGTTGTAATTACTATTCAAATATAATTAAGAAATCAGATAATGAATGTCACCTAAAATAAACGATAGGTCTGAAATTCTCACTTATGCTATAGTGATGCTTCAGAAACAGATATGCTGCTTTCATTATGTAGTGTTTCTTTCTTATAGTGGGTAGAGTTATACAAGATGGAAGCTTCGTAGTTGCAGCCTTTTATCCTGACTGTAAGTAAACTGGCAATGCATCATAGAATATGTAAATTTGGCTCAGGCAAATGAACAATGACAGATAACAGTGCTCATACAATCCTAAAAGATCCTTCAGTTTTTACAGTCAAGTGTCTTTGGGAAAAAATGTATTGTGGATTATACATACCTTTAACTTTTTAATTCAAAACAAATAGCATCTACAAATTATATGGATTAAGGAGAATACAGAATAGCACTGTAATCTCCTCCTATCCCGGAAGCACCGTGCCTCTCTAACAGAGAAATGAATTTTGATTGCCTGACAACTGTAACCATGTGAAGGTTTGTCACAAAGGGAAGGAGAAGAGCTCTGGAAAGCCTTGATAAACACTGAGCTGGTAGGCCTATCTGACTGCTTCTAGCTGTCCTTACAACTACATAGTAGATATTATTCAAGGACACAAATGTTTAAAAACTGCTGGTAATTTGTCAGCTTCATGTACTAGTCTTCTAACAAAATACCATTGTCAACCTTCTAATTTTTTACCCCATTTAGAAACTTCTATGGATTATACTTCTGAAAACATCTTCAATTCAATAGTGAATGTTTTTCTTCCCTTAAATCAAAATTACTGAGCACGTTGTACACAAATGTTTCTATATGCATATATAGCTATATGTTAACCTGTGAACCAAATTCTACTTTCTACTGGGCAATGTAAGCATTCTGCAAGCGCATGACTGCATGGCTCAAATGCAATAGCGTCTGTCACATCCAGCTCAAGCAGCCGTAAGCTGGCTTTGACGGCGTGAACAGGGGTGCCGTCAGTATAGCAGAGGACTCTTCTGACTTGGCAAAGGAACTGCAGGTCAGTGGGATGGACAGGCATGTGGCAGAACTGCATTGTGGAAAGACGCCGGGGGCGGCTCTCCCTGGCCACGCAGTTCTGTTTCATACATAATTCAAGAAGGTGTTTATGTCCAGGCATAAATAATCTGGCTGCATTGCACCACACCCTAAACGAGCTAGGCTGGGTAACAGATGCAGGGCATTTAGCTCATGTGGAACTTCGTGTTAATGTAGCTGGACTGCTTATAATATTAAAGAAGCTTTTAAACTTGGTAGTTTAAATGAGCTGGCTAGTTCAGTACCTCTTCCTTGTGTAATCACAAGCAATGCATTCCTTAAGACCTTGGAGGGCCATGACTAAGTGCTAACCTGAACAAGAATGGACCTTGGCATGCTCAGGGTCTTGTTTCTTCAGCTCCAAACAGTCCATACAGTAAATTAGGCAAGCCCTCAGTACATCAGTCTAACACTATGTCAGACATGCTCTCAAGTTTCAAAGTAGTATGAGTTGAAAACTTTCTATATCCTTGCAAGAGTATTAAATAAAAAGACCTGGGATGTTAAGTACAAATCAGTATAAAGCCTTCACCTGAGGCCTTTCATGGCAGCACTCCTGACTTCGTGTTCTCTATAAACTTGAACGGATAGAATGACCTTCAGGTTCCTACTATGACAGAGTATGTATTAAAACAGATATACTCTAAATATATATACCAATATATATACTCGATAAAAGTACACATTAAAAGATTAGCATTTCTAATGTAAAATGCAACTACTTTTCTTAGGGGTGAAAAATCATGAATGCCTATGGAAAAGATGGAGAGAGAGACCAGAAGGGCTCTTATTTGTATCCTGTGGCCCAACAAACAGCACCAGATCTGACCGTAGTAAAGCCCCAATTACCTAACTCTAGGGGAGGATAGCTGGCATTTCCCTCTACCCAATGATTTAATTGGGCCTGTCAGCCAGGGATAATTGGTTTCTGGTTGACTGAAAAAAGTGACAGTGACATCAGCTCTCTGCTAACCTTCATTATGGAAATTCTTGTTGTCTCATAATGGGGCCTCAGCTCACAGGGCGCTCCGGCAGCTTTTACAGGTCTCTTGTTGTGCAGTGCAATGGAAACGCAGCAATGTAAGACACAGAGAAACCTTTTCAAGCTGTTTACCCAGTACATTTTCATAATACAAGGATTTTTGAGAGCCAAGATTATTTCTGTACAGGCAAGTCTGGTTTTGCTTGTGTTACTGGAAATTTGCTAATATTGCAGTCATGATGGTCTAAGGCTATAAACAAGGCAAGGTTTATTGGGAGAGGCAATACCTTTTATTAATAAAGCTGATACGGCTGGGAAAATAAAGATGATTTTAGGCACATGAAGACTTTTTGAGGTCATGTGCCCAAAGCTGGTCTGGTTTTACTTCAGATGGTCACATACTCCGTCTGAACTAATAACAGAGATTACGTTTCCCCAGTTCCTGCCTTGCTTATAGGAAAATACCTCTTTGATGCTAGCAGTGTATTATTGCAAAACATTTCATTTGTTCTGTTGAAAGCATGGTCCAAAACAACAGAAAATTGATGTAAATCCTCATTTCTTCTTTGCACAGTGTCAGGCAGGGGGTACAGTTTTAATTTGCAGCGATTTTATAACACTGCTTGAGACTGACATGAGCAGAGGGGAAGACGAGGTATTTCCTCCAGTGTGATTTTCTTTCATTCAGCCTTCCTCGCACTCTCCCCCCTTCCCCTTGTGCTGCTGAGTGCTGGCGGGTCAGGGGAGCTGGCACGGATGGCAGTGCAACAAGCACTGGCAGGAATGTGCACGGGCAATTTCTCCCTACCCAAGGACTTCTCCATCTGGTCTATTTTTCAAAGTGCAAAGGGAACGCAGCGCATCTATGAATCTACTTGTAGAGCAAGCCTAGTACTGAGTTCAGACTTAACAAAACTTCTGTATTATTGTGACAGCAGCGAGTTTCTTGTTCCTGGCCCCTGCCACCTTCACCTCAGGGCTGCACTGGAACAGTGTTCCAGGAGGAAATCTGCTTTGTGGGGTCTGCAGCCATACAGCTCTCTGCAACTTCCATGCCGCATTAATCCCCCAGAAAAAGATGGCAACGGCCAAGACCATTGTTATTCAATCCATACCCGCCAACAGCAAGCTCAAGAGAACTCAGCCAGAGCAGAGGTACAGTGTCCACCCTTCCCTGCGTTTAGCTTCTTGCATGGAGTGAGGCAGGCTGATCCCGTAAGAGTGGGTCTGACCTCCTTCTCTACACATTTCACTTGCTGCGCTTTAGAAAGGAGACAAGAGGAGAAGCCTGATGGACAGGATTCACATGCCAAACACCCACAATAGTACAGCAAGCCTCCAGTTGATTAGTGCCTCAGAGAGAACTGGATTGAGAGACTGGGGTGGTCTTTTCATGGCCCATTTGAAAGAATTTCTTGGCAATGGTTCCAGCAATGGACTTTATTCAGCACTGTTGGCTAGAAAACTTGTTGGAGTCTCTAGACAATCTTATAACCCTTTCACTCCACAGCCTAATTTAAAACATTTGTGTGTATGTGGTGACTGGCAATAAAATACAGAAAAATCTCAGACTAGAGGAAGTATAGGCTTTGTGGGTTCCTCCCTATGTCCCACCCATCACTGACACATCTGGGATACAAAAGGTATGAATGACAGCGTGGCTTGTGTTTCAGCAGTGTCATACACCGTGAACCCATGGCAAATTAGCTCTAAAATCTCTAGAGAAATAGACATTTACCTCAGATAAATGTTGTGGCCAAAGTGAAGGCAGCTGTTCAGAAGGGGATGTGAATGTTTATGCTACTAGATTTATAACTAGGCCCTTACAGTGAACAGCTGTTAAAGAATATATTGGCAATAAATTGGAATTACTCAGCCAGGTCTTTGCTATTTTTATGTATTTTTATTTCTGTTTGGTTGGCAGCTAAGTGCTTAACATCAGAGTTGATTCCCTATCTGCTTACTGTTTAAATTCTATTTGATTCAAATATCTGTCATTTCTAGTTTCACTATATCTCAGAAGTGAAGCTTTTGAGCTGGAAAACAAGTCTTTCAAGATGAAACTGCCTCCTCCAACACCAAACCCTCTTGCACAAAGCCACATCTTAATTTCCACCATTTCAATAACATTTATTTGATAAATGTTCTATTTTCTTGGACAAATCTGAACAGCTGCATTTGCAAATGATGTACAGCCTCACATAGGTAAGCAAGTGCTTATTCTTTGATTGATGCTGTCTCTCTTTAATTAACATAAATGTCAGCTTTTTCTATCTGTGTCACAGATATTCTACTAACTGGCAAGAAAATTTTGCATGAATAAGCACTGGAACAGAAAGGATTAATATAGTCAAAATTTGCCTGTACCACTTCAGCTATTGAAGAATGAATGCTGAAAGAACGTAATGACCTGGGATTTCAAGGACATTTTGTTTCCAGAACACAATGATTGTAGCAATGCCAGCCATGGTAATGGATCACTTACCATTGTATCATTTTTCTTTGAACTACATCCTTCATGTAACATAAAACAGCAGAAGAGAAAAAGTGTTACCCAGGCTTGTGCTAAGTCAAAATGCCTGCTGAACTTGCAGACTCTGGTGATTAGGATAGACGTAGGCGCTTTGTACGCTGCTAAGAACTCATATCGTACTCAACACAGAGTAAATAGTGTCAGCAACAAATAAATAAAAAATCAGGTAGTTATCTAGAGAAAAAAAACCCAAACCAACACACAGAAAAAATAAATGCACATAGACATTCAATTTACTTCTTAAACTGCAATAGGAAAAAAATTGTAACTGGGCCAGAGTCCATGCAGAGGTGCAACTTTTACTTTCTTTGTGGGGAAATTGGATGCCAACTTTGAGTTCTGCTGAGGGAAGTAATTATGCCCAGAACATTTTTGTTTGGCCATAATTCTTCACTTATTTACATCCAAGTACAGGCACTACATTTGTTTCTAAATGGGAATAAATGGCTTCTCCTAGCAAGCTGAATAGCTTTCTGCATTTGAAGCACGTACCAGGTATATGCAGAAATATAAAATCTCAGGAAAAAAAAAAATTAGCTATGTGGAACATCTGCATGAATTTTTCCATGCCAGGGAACAGGTATGGAAAATTCTGGGCCACACAATCTAGAAGCTACAGACTGAAAACCACCTGAACCCCACGACAGTACACTGACAACTCAGCAAGTCTGGGGCCTGTCCCACGGAACAGCTCCCTGCCTTGGTTACACTTGCTGGCAAAAATTCTCATCAAAGCTGCATTTGCCTTATATATATAACTCCTGAAAAACCCATAAAGCAGGTAGCTTTGTATTTCCATCCTGAAGATACCGGTGATGGAAACAGTGAGACCCAGAAGCCAGTTTTTACCAACTTGCTGTTCAGAGTAGAGTGAAATGTAAGGCTCAGCTTAGAGTGCGTTGCTCTCAAAACCTCCTTTTTCCATACGAAGTCAAAGTAGAGAAACTTATTTTTACAGTTTATGTGCAGCTTAGCTTAACTGGGACTCTATAGAAATGAAAGCGGGTAAAGCACAAGCAACATCCTAAAAGGGCAGACGCCCCAAAGGTAAGCAGATTTTTGCCTTCAGTGCAAGAAAAACAGCGATTGCTCTGTTATTACTTATTGATGCCATCGTTTCACCGCACAAGTCCTGCGTTAACGCAGCGTAACGTACAGCTCTCAGGAAAACAAACTCATTCTCGGCGTCACAGCCACCAACATACAAGCGCATCAACACAAACTGCCCCCGCTCCCGGCCATCTCCGGGCAGCCGGCGGGGAAGCGGGGCGCGACGGGCCCGCGCATGCGCAGAAGCCGCCACGCCGCCGCCCTCCTCCACTCCCCCCCCCC
>Ga0065711_1002093_pt1 | contig 36608 bp, 23 predicted proteins | sample Hoacrofraction12_FD_59098 | JGI IMG/M metagenome (GOLD analysis project Ga0065711, IMG submission 59098) | Hoatzin crop microbial communities from Cojedes, Venezuela - Epithelial fraction 12 v2 (version 2) | ecosystem: Host-associated > Birds > Digestive system > Esophagus > Crop | place... | reverse complement strand
AAAAAAAAAAAAAAAAAAAAAAAATCCTCAAATACTGATTGTTTCCACGTAGAGCAGTACTAGCTTTGTTTTCTTTTAGTCTGCAACAGAAAATGTTTCAAGGGAAACTTTACGTGAGGCCTCTGGTTATCCTGAGAGTTACCCCCAGTAGGGACTTTTTTTTTATTGATTGTTGAGGATTTTCAAAAATTTTTTCAAGCTGTAGTCTTTTCAAACACATCTTCTGCACATTACGATAAAACACACGGTTCAATAAAGCATTTTCAAGACTGTTGCTCAGTTGATTTTCTTTGGTTTTGATGTATTATCCAGTCAGTTTTGTTCCAGAAGTGACTGCAACTGTCTTAAGTTCCAACTGTATACAAAATCAGAAAAATCCTGGGTGATTTATGCGAACAAGTTTTAAAAATGCATGCTTTGGCATCTGGTGAAGTTATGTGATCCTGAACTCTTTACAGGTAGGTGAATTCAAGTTTCCATAGAACACAATGCTTTTAGAAGAGGCTCATCTCAGTGTGGTGGTGTTTGGAATCGGTGTGTGGCCAGTTGCCAGGGGATGTGTGCGTCGCACGTCTTCCACACTCCACTTGCTTCGAAGAGGATGCGAACCAGTGTTATCTGCGTTGAGAGGCTGAGCATATGCTGACTTGGATTTAAAGGTATTCTTGGGCATCACATCGACTATTACAAATCTTCAGTTGTTTCGGGGTTTCTTAGGTTTAAAAATAGTATGAAATGGCCGCAAGGATGGTGTTGATTCAGGTAGTCTGCCGGTTTGTATTTGCAGAGAAGTGTTTTCACTTCACGAATTAGGCTTTGGCAGATAGCATTTTTTGGGGCATTTGCAGAATATTTGCGTGTATTTTCAAGGTGCTCTGGGCCACAGTGTAAATAGCCTTGGGAATGGGGGGGAGGTTATTGCCTTTCGCCTGTAAGGGAACCAAAAAAAGCCCAGCCAAAACCACCTGCCGAAGTGGCATCTCAACGCCCAACACGAACACCGCCCTTTCGGAAAGTGAGGCTTCTCAGATGGGGGGCTACCGCGGCCGCTCTGCGGGGTGGGGGCAGAGCCAGCAGGCTCTGCCTCCGGCATCGGCCTTCAGCTGCTGGGGAGTGCCCAGGAGCCCTCTTGGGAGGGGAGGAGGGGGCCCGCCGGCAGCCCTGCCGTCCTTGCCAATGTTTGGTGGCAGCTGGAGGGGTGCGCAAGCTTGTTTGAAGGAGTGGGGGTCAAGTCCCACCAGACTCCGTGGCAAACTTACTTCGACTTGCATTGCGTTCTGTCTGTGACTTGTGATCTGATTTAAGCTGGGGTCTGTTACTTTTTTGTGTGTTTGGGTCAGTGCCAAAAAAAAGACACAAGGTAGTGTGATAAATAATGAAAATGCATTTTGGCTTCCAACAGCTTCGCCTTTAACTCGCGGTTGTGATGACGGCCTTCATCAGTTCCCTGGGGTGTTTAGGGATGGGGGTTGGTTGCCTTTTGGGGTTTTTTCCCCTTCCTCTGCCCTTATCTCGGAAGGGTGTCTAAGACCTCCCTTCTCAGCAGGGACTTGTGCTCCCCTTAGCCTGCGGACATTGTAGCTTGGCCCAGAAACCACACCTCCAGGTGTGCGCACAGTCTGTAGTTTCGAGGTGCTTGTGTGTCGCAGAGGAGTAAGGGCAGTTCTCTGTTAGGTGTCAGAAGTCCCAGGGTGCGGACATGCTCTGCTGCCTCCTGGGGCTCTTGGAAGACCTGAAACAGGGCCACAGCGGATACATTGGTGTTTGAAGACTGATCCAGTAATGTCGCTTGTCTTCCTTTCCCCTCCCTGACGTACCTGACCTTCGCTTGTGGATCTGCCTGCTTTGCCAAATAAATGGGAATAAAATTGCTGCCTTGAGGCCATTTTATTATTCTAGCTTCTAAGGAAGAGCAACTAAATACATCTGCGTAGCACTGGTGGAAACTCCCCTCTGGTGTGCTGTGTCCTGCGCTGAAGAGCAGCGGCACCACCCTCCTCAGTGGCCCCCGGCAGCCAGCCTCCCCCGCGCTGCTGGCTCCTGCGGGCAGAGCACAGCGCCTGCGACGGTGCTGGGCTCTGCTTTCTTCGGCAAATAACAGGCCTGGGACAGTAAAGGTTGGTTTGCAGCCGTTTATGTGCAGAGCGCAGTGCCCAAAGCTACTTCTGTGTAAAAAAAGTTGGAAAAGTGGAACTGCAGCTTTGTAGCAGCATAGAAAGGTTTGGGTTGGAAGGGACCTTACAGATCATCTAGTTCCATCCCCCCTGCCCCAGGCAGGGACGCCTTCCACTAGACCACCTCTATCCAGCCTAGGCTGGAACACTGCCAGGAAGGGGGCAGCCACAGCTTCTCTGGGCAGCCTGTTCCAGTGCCTCGCCACCCTCACAGTAAAGAATTTCTTCCTTAGATCTAATCTCAGTCTACCCTCTTGCAGTTTGGAGCCATCATCCCTTGTCCTGTCACTACACACCCGTGTAAAAAGTCTCTCTTCAGCTTTCTTGTAGATCCCCTTGAGGTGCTGGAAGGCTGCAATAAGGTCTTCCCCACAGCCGCCTTTTTTTTTCCAGGCTGACCAGCCCTGCTCTCTCAGCCTGTCCTCACAGGAGAGGTGTTCCAGCCCTGAGATCATTTTTGTGGCCCTCCTCTGGACCTGCTCCAACAGGTCCATGTCTTTCCTGTGCTGAGGGCTCCAGAGCTGGATGCAGGACTCCAGGTGGGATCTCACCATAGTGGAGCAGAGGGGCAGAGTCACCTCCTTCGCCCTCCTGGCCATGCTGCTTTGGATGCAGCCCAGGATACAGTTGGCCTTCTGGTCTGCAAGCTCGCATTGCTGGCTCATGTCCAGCTCTTCATCAACCAGAACCTACCCCCACAGTCCTTCTCCTCAGGGCTGCTCTCAGTGCATTCTCTGCCCAGCCTGTGTTTGTGCTTGGGACTGGCCCAACCCACGTGCCGGACCTTGCACTTGTTGAACTTCCCAAGGTTCACATGGGCCCACCTCTCAAGCCTGTCAAGGTCCCTCTGGATGGCATCCCTTCCCTCCAGCACCTTGATAGCACCACACAGCTTGGTGTAATCTACAAACTTGCTGAGGGTGTGCTGAATCCCACTGTCTGTGTTGCCGACAGTGCTCGTCCCAAAACCAACCCCTGAGGAGCACATCTAGCTTGTGCTTCTACCATGTGTCCTTCTAACACAGCAGTGGCTGTGGCCTCTGACAAGACTACAAATGCAAGGAGAAACACAGGATACAGCAGCAAAAGTGGAGTCCCTGCAGCTGTCGGGTGTGTAGGAGAGGTACCGGTGGCCGACAACCCGCAGTGCAGCATCCTCCCTGTTGGGACAGCAACTGTGGATGGTTGGGGTGGGCCACAGCTCCCCTTCCACGCTGTGGGGCATAAAGAAGGGGGTAAATGGTGTAGGGAGGTGACCATGGGCTTGCAGGAGTTGATGTGGAGAAGCCTGAGGGAGAGCGAAGGGCTGGGGAGGCTGGACAAGGGATACTGATGTAGGTCTCAGCACGCTGGGGAGCTGGGAAAGAAAAACAGCACTGTGAGAGGAGGGAGAGGTTGGCTGTAGGGGCAACGAAAGGAGAGCAGCGAGGATGACCATTGGAGGCAGGAGATGCTGAAGCAATGACCAAGGTGAAAAGGAGTGACAGGGGTAGGGCTGGGGGGGGAGGGCAGAGGACCACAGCAGGTTCCCGTCAGCCGGAGGTGAGGATCTGGCGGCTCCCTGCCTGCACCTCACACTGCCTGTGGCTCGGGAGAGTGGTGGCCACTGCTGCTGGGGGTCTCTCTCCCACCACTTCTGGGGCTCTCCCACCCTCCTGGGCAGTGAGTGCGGCCCTGCAGCTGTGCAGGATCTCCTGCTGCTGTCACGGTTTTGCCGTCCCGCTCCTTCCACAGAGCAGGCCCTGAAAGGCTGTGGCGGGCTCTTCGTGCACCATCCTCAGCCCCAGCACCCCACAGGACATGCATGGGCTTGGCTCCCCTTGCTGGCTGTCGCCTTCTCTTCCGCAGCTAGCCATGTCTGCTCCTGTCCAGCACCGCCTCCTCCTCCCATGCCACACGGTGAAGCTGCTCACCAGTGCAGAATGGAAGGACAACCGCTTCGGCAGTGGTTCCCAGCCCCCCAGCCTCGACCCCCCCTTTCGCTGCCTCCGTAGCTGGACTTCCCCCGCAAGAGAAAATCGTATTGCTTCAGCCACGCAGCCCTGGCCCGCAGAGAAGGAACTCGCGTTGGGCAGCTCTCGCTGTGATGGGCCCAGCCAGGTCAGACGCCCTCCAGCAAAAGCCAGGAGGTTTGTGGCTTCTGGTGTGCTCCTGCCGCCGCCTCCCTGCCCGTCACCCGCCTCGGCGCAGCCCCGGGAAAGGCGTTTCTGAGATGCCGTCCGCGCGTCTAAGCGTCAGACAGACCTGCTGACTGCAAGGCAGCCCAGGTAGAGCTGTGCTTTGTAAAAAGCCCGTTTTTTTCCCAGCTGTGACTGCTTCTAGGTGCATGTAAAGGCAAGGTCTGTATTACCAATGTCATTCCCGCTCCGCTGAGGTCCCTGTTAATCACCCACTGGCTGCAGAAGGCCCCACCAGCCACCAACATCTCACGCAGCAGAACGGCACTTCAGGCTCAAACCGGTAGCTTTAACATGAACTGTGCATCGCCCTCAGTTTATAACTAAGCACCAAATAAAGGAAAAACAAGCACTTACATTTTATAGAAGCGTTTATTTACAACTTGTTTAACAACTGTACACTCTTCTGTCACCTTGGAAGCATTAGTGTATTTGACTGGGAAAAAATATTAAACCTTTTGATTCCAATGATCATTACTGAGTATTTTTTGTCTATATACAGATATGTATATTAATACTGCTACCATGACAATCTGGTAGTTACACAATTTGTAGATGAACTGAAATGGGAAATGAATGGTTTTGACATTCTAGGAATCCATTCTTTTACAGAAAATAGATCACTGTCAACTTCACAAACAGTTACTTTGATAATTGGTCAACACTTAATTCAGGACTGTCAAACAAGCTGCTATTAAGAAAGTAAGAGTTTTCTATGCAGCACAAATGAAGTTAGTGTATCAGAGACATGCTGGAGATCACCTCTGAGCTGCAAGCTCGCAATCACTTCACGACAGAGATGCTAGGCTAGTCTAATTAAAGTTGCCAGCTCACTTGCTGAAAGCTACGGGCTCCGACACCTCTTTTGCGTTAGTGAACTCGAAACAATTATCGTCAAGCTAAACACACTTACATACAAATGTCTTCAGGCTCAAGAACAACTGACACTTAACCTCTAATCTGCACAGACCACTTGGAGAAACGAGGTACCGCTCGGCTTGGCCTCAGGGTGCCGGCGCAGGTGGGTGCACAAAAGCGCAGCCATACCCTCCCGCCCCGCACGGCCCCAGGGACCCCACGCCCAGCCTGGCTCGGGGCAGCAGGCGGCCCCAGCCGGAGCAGCGCTCGCCAGTGAGGAACAAACCTTGCCTTCAACACCCCACAAACAGGAGTTTTTCTAACAGCGCTTGCCCTGACACGTAACACGGAATCAATGCCCAGGACTTGGAAAGATGCAAATCCTTCGGCTCTCTGCTGGACCAAAGTCTGACGGCAGCACTGCGGCCTCTGCTACAGGAGCACCTGCCTCATCACCAGCAAACCCCAGATGCTGCCTGCAGGTCACAACAGACCGCACCGTGCCCAGGTCCTGGTGGACCAGGAAAGGCAGATCCCACCCCGGAGCCCTTCAGGGACGGGCAGCCACCAGCCACCCCGCATGGTAGGGTGCCCAGAGGGGAAAAGGCCACCCACTCCTCACCGGGAGGCGAATGCTTATTCCCCCGCTCTCGCTCCTACCCGCCCTTCCCCACTCTGGGCGCACAAGATCCCCTGTGGAAACAGAGGTGGGGACACGCTGTGCCTGCTCCCCAAGCCATTCACAGCGCGCGTCAGCATGCCTGAGGACTGAACACAGGCTCGGGGCGCGGCTCTGCCCGGAGCCCAGGGACGAGGTGGGCACCGTGCTGCGTGACCACGAGCGACTACAGAGACTGGTGGACACGACACCTCTCCAGCGTGGCAATGCTCACATGGCAAACAGGACTGGTGCTTATGCTACCACCTGAATACAAAAAATCATTCTCAGAGTAAGCAGGGCACACACGCGTTTACGTTTTTGCAGGATTAAGATCCAGGTGAGCAAGAACGCGGTTTCTCTAGAACCTGGCTCAAACCAGACCACTTATGGTACTCATCATTCAGACTCCCTACAGATTTTCTGGCAAGCCCTATGGCTTAACAGCTCCCTTCCCCCTAGCTCCTATACAACAAACCTCTAAACTTACAACACTACAGCACTCCCTCGTCTTCTGAATCTTGCCAGTACTGGATGTCCAACACAAAACAAACATACAGCAGTACAAATGTGCAGATCTTTAAGAATATTAAATAAGCAGCTTTTAAAATTAATATAGGCAGTACAGAGCATTTTCAGTTACACTGTCTACATAAGGCAAATCTTATAGCTAAATTTCATAATACAAAGAAATATCCACGCTAGTGCAATTGGAAATTAAATAGCTAAGATGGCGACAAGGAGAAGAAAAAAAAGAATAGTACAGGTAAAAGATAAACGACCCAAATCATAAACTGGCAAGGACAGTCTGCATAATACTGAAAGCGTAGACGGCTTTCATACTTATCCCCATTCACGTTCTTGCCTCAGATTGTTTTAACAATTGTACACAGATTGAAAAAAAGTTTTTGAAAGCAACCGACAACACAGCTAAAATGTAGAGAGAAAAACACAACAGCCACAAACTACCGTGTATATACATAGCAAGGAAGCAGGCAGTGTCTGTGAACAAAATACTTCCCAGTAGTTTGCCTGGCTCGGAGATTATCAGATGAACATTGCCTGGTTTTTTAAGGAAGATGGGATTCCCAAGCAGCAATTCATTAGTCATTTCTCCTGGTAAAACAACTCCTTTGCTTTACTTTAATTGTTTAAAGATTCAGAGTGGATCCGTTAAGGGTGCAGGTGCTTTGAAATCTTAACAGTGACCCAAAGGCGTTTTTAGGAACTCCTTAAGACTAGATTTTTATAGTTCAGTATATGAAAATGTTGCAGAAGTCTGTGTGTTAATACTGTTAATCAGAATTAAATAAAGTGGACAGGCAGAAGTAAAATGGAGAGCTGACCGCGCTCTGTCAGTTTGCAGAACGCCTCCTGTCGAGTTCTGAATACTGGAATTCCTCTCTTCTAGCCTCATAGGAGACTTTTTGCGAAGAGAAAGAGTAAATGGAAGCGGGAAATGGGAAAGCCACTCCCCAGGATGGTAAGCTTCTCTGCAAGTAGATCTCCCTTTGAAACCAGATGGCCATGAGTCTTAAGTGTAGAACTGGTTAAGTTTTGGTTATGCAGTCTGGACAGAAAAGCAAGTCATGCACTGAACAGTCCCTGTTACAATAATGCTGCGGGTCATGCAACCACATCACTGCAAACAAAAGAATAAAGAAGAAAGTTAAAAAGCAGATAACATATTATCGGTAAAAAAAAAACAGAGAACAGAACAGGTATTTTTCAGAGCAGTTTAGTAAGGCCGTCTCTACTGAGAGTTGTGCAAATTCATGGGGAAAACATCTTTGCCAGATGTCCTCAAATTAACAGTAAGGTTACAAGCCAATACCTGGAAATAGCAACAAACCAGCCTTGAACATTATCTAAATTTAGACATAATTCAGACAAATATAAACAATTCTGACTAAAGTCCTTCAGGGCACTAACACAGCTATGGAAACAAAGTTTACACAGCGATGAAAATGCCTCGGGCATTCTCGCTGTCTGTGAGTACAACAGTTAAAAAACCAAAGCAATACAAAGCAAAAGGTGCCTGTCCAATACTGCACGTGGTTATACACTAAAAGACAATCAGGGTCATCATGGCTCTATCTGAGCCTTCGAGCTCCGAGCACCACCAAAGACTCTGAGCATTCATGTTTCATCAAAGCTCATCCTGTGTGTGAGGCCACAATAGCATCACTGCCGCGCTACACTGGCAAGTTCCAGTCATTGCATGCAAATATAGGTTTGGATCCCAAGAAAATTACACGTATTCTTGTTGGAATAAGCTGAGTAGGAACGACCGAGCAGCCCAAAGAGCACATCACGATGCTGTCGAAGTGAATCTAAACTTCGAAGAGAACTGGAGAGGCTGGCATATTTCTCCATCCTCGCGGGTGCACTTTCTTTCCTGTCCAGTGTAAATGGACAGGCAGAACGCTTCACTAACACAGCTACGGTGCTTTCAGCTTCCCCAGGTAACACAAATATCCCTACACAGCATGGAACAGCACTAACTGCTCGTTCTCATTTTCGCGTTGCACTCACTGTGATGTTACAAAGAGCAAAACAGCTTCATCAGACTGAAATCAAAGCATGCAAACTGTTCCTCTCCCCATTTTCTTCTCCCTGCTATTGCACTGGTCAAAAATGATCCTAAGAACAATTCCTGTGACAAGAAGATCCAGGTTAAATTGATAAGGAAGAATATTTGTAACTAAACTCAAGGACTTATTGCAAAAAATCTGTCTTTCTGCTACAAGTCCTGCAGCTTGTGTATCCCCTTTTTCTTCCTTCTCATTCCCCAACCCAGAATACTAACCACAGTTGAAAAACAAGTAGAAACAGAGACATAAATCAAATGGAATAAAAATTTTAAAAATTAGCACGTTCAACACATTCAAAGCAGACATCGAGAGTGTAATTTGAGTAATCATTGGCTGTTAAGCTTGCTTGGCACTGCTTGGGTGCGTAAGTTACAGAGTTCAGGATTAATAATATGAAGATTACTGTCTATAAAAAGTTAAAAGTTCAAGCTACATAAGCATGTATCTATTCTATTGTGCATAAATGAATATAGTCTACTCCTTTAGTCTCACCTGGCTATTACTTAGTTCAGACTTCTTATCTAGTAGCACTTCAAGTGTAAACAGAAATGACATTGTAGGTTTCTCTGAGTCAATAGTACTTTTGAGAGGTCGTGTAAACTCAGGACAGCATATTCACTTTCAAGGATGTAACAAATTCATCTGACAGTGCCCTTTCCTGACCAGAAATTCTAATCGTGTTCTAAAAAAATTGTCTGTCAATTTCTTTCTCTTGGAGAAATACTCAAAATTAATCAATATATTTTAAAGCTACCTGTTGAGGCAGCAACACTTCACACTACAACAAAGGATCAAGATGTGAGGGTAAATTCACTCAGCATAACCTGTCGTTGCTTCTGCAGCATCTTCAGAAAGAGACAGTTCATGCAGCAGATGATGTGTTTGTAGAGGAGTGACTTTCTCTTACTTCTTCACCTTGCCACCCAAAATACTCCAGCCATAAGTGTAGGCTCGTTGACAGGCTGGGAGATTATTTCTTAGTGAGGCACTTCCCTTCAACTTTTGGTGCCTAATCTCATTAGCACTACTTCTTTACCAGAGGTTATCTGTCCCTTAAAATTTGCCTTAATTTCTCACGGTCCTCTTCTGTTTTTTCAACATAGAGAAGTGACTGGGACAACCCCGGCACATTGAAGCCACTGGAAGGATGGCAGCCTTCTTCACGAACCTCGCCAGCTCTGGAGGTACATACCAATGCAAAAACTCGGAGCACTGCTCACACAAGTCAAAATCTGATGCAAGAAAACCCCAACCCAACCAAACCCAGCCACATGTCCTCTCTGAGCAACTGCTTTTTCCAGTTCAGACTATGTTTGGTCCTAAGAAGGACCAGGCTTTCTGCAGCCAACAAGCGGCTGTCTGTAAGCAGTGCTTTGTAGGCGCAACCACCAAAGCTATCACAGCAATGCAGTCTACTCACTTTCAAGCCTTACACCAGACACTCTTCCCAAATATTTCTGCCAAGCTTCCGATTTGAAGTAACTGCCTCCAGACTTCTCTTCCTGCAGATTTCCTAGCTTTGTTACTTACTGGCTTCTACTGCTAAAGTTGCTTTTCTTTCTTCATCTGTTCTTTCTGTGTCTTTCTCCATGGCACTTCCTTCAGATTTTTTTAAAGGAGCCTTTCAACATAGCATCTTCCAGAGCTTTGTTAACACCACTTTGCATTTTTACAACTCTTACAGCCAGAGAATACAAAGTGGACCATAAATTCTAAGAACTGTGGCCTGGTAATGTCATGCTTATAATTACAAGATTTAACTGATACCGCTAAATAAAAGCTTTAAAATCTGTCCCAAAACCACTGATACCTCCAGGAAACAGCTTTACTCTCCTGCTTACCAATCTTTGGTGACTGAGAACGATAATCTCTGCTTTACAAAATTTTAAGTTACATAATGAATGTTACATTCCAATCCAAATGAAATGTCTGATGGTCTCACAACAACTGTTTTATAACTCCATAAATATAACACCATTTGGAATTTTCTCTTAAAACTCTATTCATTTTCGTGATCACACTAACAACACAAACGTGCTAACAAGCTAACATTTGTCCTTTAGGCTGATTTTCTCTTCTCTTAAAAGTTAGCGATAATCATTATGGATTCAAGTTCCATTTACAGAATAAGCTATCCTATACATGTGGAAATACTTGCTTTTACAGTATTTCAGATTTGTGCCATGCTACAGTAGTTAACAGCTCTTCAGAGTGCTGACAAATGACCACTTTTGTAACAATTAAAATAACCATGTTGCTCTTTCTGAAATGTGATATTCTATCTTCATCTAATAGTAAAGGACTTCTCTAATGCAAAGCAATGAGTAGTCACCACCAGACAGGAAAGGCTTCCCAATTGTCCCAGATTTCCTTCTACTAGCAATGCTTTTCATGTTGGATGGATCAATCTCTGAGATCCAAAGCAACAGGACTGCAGCAAGAAATTTTTATCTGACAAATGGAACCTTCTTTCAATCTGGAAAGAACACGCAGTGCAAAGGAGACTGAAGGATATGCAGTTTTCCAAATGACTTTATACACACTACAAACAGCAGCAGAGGAAATTCTGATTTCCCACCAGAGCCAACTAACGCAGAGATCTGCTTCAGGACAGTCCTGCCTTACCTTGGCAAGGCCTAAAAGTGAAGATTAGAATCTAGGCCGTGGTAAAGTTAACAGTAAAGCCATCCCCTAGCAACTAACAACCGAGTACTTCAATCACAGCATTTATCATGAGCTGCTACTGACCCAGTGATTACAACATCACACCAGAACAATTTTTCTGGGAAGCTGCCTTGGCTATACTGCCAGGTGTTGCTTCAACACCCCATGGGACTGTATGATGTCCCAGTATTTCAATGAATCCACAGAAGTAAAGTCAAGGAAAAACACAGGACAAAGCCAGAGAAGTCCTCAACATCTCCACATGGTGCAACAAACCTGGCAGCAGAGTCAAAATCTCTCGGGGGTTCACTGTACCAGATGCAAGAAGTCTGAGGTTGCTGTGGCTGATAATGACAGCTTCTGCCTTAATTCACATAGGTACAGCCTTTAATACTTGGTCAACTGCAATTCAAAATTAATAAATAACCCCCCTTCCCAACCCCCCCCAAAAGCTTGGGTACTGTTTCATCATTTTTAAACTAACACCAAAAAGCAAAATGGCGAAAGATATACTGCTTTTCAGATTTTTGTACTTAGTAGTTGCTCGCATCCATCTCCTCCACCTTCAGACTGAAGAAATCACCCCTTATTTTTACGTACAGCCTGCAGAGCTGCTGACAAGCTGCTGCTCCTTTTCTGGACTTCCAGAGGGAAGAAAGATTACAGGAGCGAGGCAATGCAGTCAGTCATGCCAGGACATTTTCTTGATTCCTTGAAAGTGACAAACTGGAGGTATGGCTAGTATTCTACCCAGAATCTGACATCTGCCACAAGTCAGTAATACGATCTGGCTTGCGGAGATGTTCTGAGCGCAGCTGAGGTTCGTTGCTTGCTCCTGCACCAACCTATGAGATAATGCAGATTTCACTGCTCCCAGTTCAAGGCAGAAAGTTGAAACCCAGTGCTTTTGCCAATTCAGATGGGAGCTGGACTGCTCAAATTTTGGGAGGGGACATGTGTCTGAGCTGTATGCAGTTTATAAGGTTCAAAGCCTCATTCACTGTATTTCTAGCTTACCTGATCTTTACATTTAAATTTTTACAACAATTCACCTCTTCATGTTAATAGAATGCTAAATGTATCATACTACCAGCTAATACAGTTGCCCTAAGATAGGGCTTCTGAAAAGACTTCTTTCTGAATGCTTGATTTCCTGAGATGACATTTCAGTCATAATCCAGCTATTGAACTACTCTGGAGGTGACACCCCTGAAGTATGACTACTAGGCTTACACGAAAACACACCACTTGAAAGTATTTCCTGACAGAGTAACCTCTTTTAGCTATTTATTTGCACAACATTGGTAGGAAAATGCCTGCAGAATTTGCTAAACTTGGTTTGGAGACATCAAAGTTTATTACTACAACATTACTGCAAAACACAGAGTCCACATTCTACCTAAAACATATGTGCAAAACCCCTTCAGAAGTCAGTATTGCATAGCTGACTTTGAGTGCAAAAATACCTCTCTCATCAATCCTTGCAAAAATTCAAAATGTTGGACAAGAATAAAAATCTCTATAAAATGAGTAAAATTCAGGTACTGTTTTGTTTCCTAAGAAAAAGAAAAATTAGCCACACTCAGGACAGTCTTCCTCCAAATCCCTAACTAGAAGAAAATCAAGTGGTGAACTTAAAATATTTTCCAATTACTGAATCTATGGAAAATGTCAACACATCAAGACAATTAAACCCACTAAAAATCATTCAGGAAGCTGCTAAGTGGATAGTCTCTTATACTAGAGAAGCGAGGAAAAGCAAAAGATGCTCACACATGTCAAAATACCAAAGATTTTAGAATTGCCAAATCCTCTTAAATTTTCTTGACAGCTTGCACATACCAATTACTATTTAAGATCACCACAAAGCAGTAATAGGAATATTCACTGTTAATTCTTTCATACACAATGAATATAAAATTGCCAGTGCGCCTTACACGAATGGAAAGCCACAGAAAACTTGCAGAAGCATTGCTGATATCTCAAGTGACATCAGATCAAGACAAGATTACCATTTGCTTATTTCCAAAGAGATTATGAAAAGCATCTTGTAGCCATTATATATTTATTTTATCTTACAATATAAACAGCTGTGTGCTCTAGCAGTTTATTCTCTTTTGCACTGTGGGTGGAACACACAACCTTTAAATTAGATTACTTCAGTTTTCGCAATACCTGGAAAATACATGTTATGATCCAAGTGGTTACATGTTGCTATCAAGAAAATGGGGAACTTGAATATTCTTTTCTGTAATGTCTGATCACTTATGCTAACAACTTAAGTCTCCATAGCAGTACATGAACTGGATAGCACACACATTCTTTAAGACCAGAAACTAAGCTTCAGCTCTGAACAATGAAAATATTCGTCCATTTACCTGTTGTCTTTTATTGGCATTAATTAAAATATCTCAGAAAGATTATTCTGCGCAGATCCTTGGCACAGTGTCTAGGAATGTACTCTCATGGAAGCTCATCTATACATGTGCTTATTCCCTGAAGTCACACTTTGAGCCCCTTCTTAATACCATACTACCTCCAAAGCTACACAACAAGTATGGAAAATAATGAAGCTGAACCCTTTCAATAAAGGAGCTGTTCTTGTGAGAGAGAAGGTTTAATGATCTCTGCCACCCACCTGCATTCACCCACACTCTGAGATTAAGAATTGATGTGTGAAGCAATTAACAGAAGTAAAATGCTGAAGAACAAAGAATTAAATTCCTGATGATTATCATTAGAAGATAGAACAAATGACTTATTGGAACTGGACAGCAACAGAGTATATTTCTGTAAGATTGCAGCATGTTTTTAGATTTCTATATTCAACACAGATTCTTGGAAAGACTGGAATTTCTACAAGTTTGTGAATTCTCAGAAGACAAAACGCTTGTTCAATCTTGCCTAAAAATTACTATGAGCAACAGTAAAGCACAGGCTCAGTATTAGTTTTGCTCTTTGATGCTACATAACGATGCCGTATATTCTTGAAGGGAACTAGAGTAAACATTTCGGTGTCCTATCTCAAGAAAAAAGAAAGACTGACCAGAACCACAAAGCAGAAGATAAAAGTCAATAACGATCAAGAAGCAAAAGAAGCCATGTGAGACAGTTCAGTAAGAGCAAAAAACAATGATTCTAATCAGCATTTGTTCATCTCCTAACCGTCAGGGCCACCTGCCTATCATCAAAACTTTGGAGGCAAAATGATAAAACAAATGTTAAAATAACAAAAGCAAATAGTTTTATTCTAGTGTGCAGCTTGTGTTCATGTTATTTTAGACCCGCATCTATTTAATAGCAACAGGTAATTAAATTATTAGACAAAATTAAAAGATAAAACTTGCCACTAAGGTCCTGGTATTACTTGCTTTCACAAATAGGCTTTGGAAGTTTGGTAACAGACAGATTAAAATAAAAACAGAGCTTTAGGTATTCTTAGGTTCTTTCTCTGGGTAATCTAAAATGCTGTAATCTCAAACCAGAACATCAAATTCTCTCAGAGCAGTGATCTTATTTGCTCTTATTCACACATGGCATGTGGTAAAGAGTTCCTCAAATGGCTAGAATAGATTGCACAATAAGATCTGTGGTCATCTTGCTAGATGCCTTCTTACCCCTTTAGTATTCTGTAAGGGACAGCAAAATGAGCATCACCTCACTGAGTTGCAGAAACTGTCCTAAACTTCCTTTACATTGTTAGCTTTCTGCACAGAAGATACTTACACCGTCTCATCTAATCTTGCAAGCATAGCCCAGACATGCCATACGTTGAATAAGTAAAGAGAATTTTTAGAAAATAACTTTTTTCCAAACGTGAGGAATAAAAGACAAACCTATACACAGTTAACAGACTTTATCATCCGTTTTCATATAGGAGGGTGGAGGCCAGGAAATCAGAACTGACAAATTTTTTCAGACACATACTGAATGCATTTCTTAGCCTAGATTAAAACAGATGATGTACTTGAGGATAAAACAGTACCTAAAACTTGTCATTCATCAGTTCCTTATCCTTTAATCTCGGTGTGCTTGTTTTAATTGTCCTTTGCTCATTCCACTCAAGTTGTGAATTAACACAGACCTTCAGACAACTAATAAATGCTTGTATGTCTTTTCTATAAAGGGATTTATGAAAAAATGTCTTCACCTGGGAGGACATTAAAATAAGGTAAAAGAATAAATTCCTAAACAAGACTGCATGTACATTAGGGTCCAAACAGTCTCTAAATGAAAAATTTTTTAAACTGAATCAGCATAAGATGTCTGTATATGAAAGTTTCAACCAATACTCAGGGCTTCTGTGTCCGTCAATTCTTTGACAAAAATGATAGGGAGACCATAGAATTAGTCAGGGAAAAAGCAGAACTTTGCTGAAACAGAACCTAAATTAATAACAGGGGCCACCATCCACTCCACTGACCAACATAAAGGTGCTACAATGAGTGGCATACAATTAACCAGCTACACACTAAGAAGGCAGTACTACAGATCACAGCCAGTTTCCAACGAAGTCAGCAACAAACTCACCTGAAGGCACTGGTACCATGAGTAAGGCAACTGATACAATAATACCCTGAATCAATACATTAAAAGCAAGTCTTTTAGTAGGGGATGACAACTGGAAAACATTAACATAAACAATATTAATCAGGGCCTTGATCCATTATGTACTGTTCATCCATAATTATAAAATTTTTATACAAATGTCCTTTTTAAATGGATGATTCAGTAGCATATTAGAGCATTCTAAATATTTCTTAATCTTTTTATAATATATAGCATACGCTTGATCAAGAAGAGTGGAACAAATCATTTGAAAATATTCAGCTTTGCCAGCAAAAGAGGTAACACCAGTAGGTAAGGAAAAACCTGAAAAAAATCATCCTGCTTCCCTATTAAATGCCAATTAAATGCCAAGAATAAACGCAAACTTTGCACGTAGGACATTAAAAAAAAAATTCATTCTTTTTGCCATTGGTAAGTTTTTTAGTAGCAAATATATTTCACAATAATATTCTATACTAATTTTTCATTTCTGTAATGAGTTTTCAGCATTTTTTTAAGCAACAGGTTAGCACATTAAATAAAAAGCCTAATTCCCTTTGAACAAAGACAGTGTTATAAAGCATAAGAACCCTTACAGGCACAAATGTATCAACTGTGACAGGAAATCTACATTGTTACACAGCCCATATGAGCCTTTTTGTATGAGACCAAGCTTCATACAAATAAGACTCTGTTATTATACTGCACTCCTCTAGAGGTTTTCAAAACTTTGGCACATTCAAAAAATGCAGAGAGAGGGCGAGAGATGGACTGCAAAATATATAAGCAAAGAGCATTACAGAACAATGAGAAACCATTATAAAACCCTCTCCCGAACTGTAAAATAATAGCAATAACAAGGGAGAAAGAGAAAGGATGCTGGTTGATTTTCCTTGAATGTTGTCACTTGCAACAGAAGTGGCCTGGATCACAGGGCAGTTTTCTTTCTAAGGGCAAGGCTTCTCTACCTTGCTGTTGCTGGCTGGACATGACCAGGGTAAGATCTCCTCGTGCTCGTGGCTTGCCTTTGTCTAGCCAGGAAGGACTGTCCTGAGCCTGTACTAGCCAGTCTATCTTCTGCTGCTTTTTTATGCAGAGTCATCCCCTATGGACAAAGAGAAACTTCTCAGCAAATACCAACACATAACACTGAAAAACTCCACTCATTTACATTTTATTATCTCCTTCTTCACCAACACTGGCTAAGCTATTCTGAATTTCAAACATAAAGCATCATATTTTCAAGGATAAAGCTAAGATATTCTTCCTAATTCTTTGTGGTTCTTTCCCCACACACACCCTCCCATCATTGTCCAGGTTTGGAGTAACTGTTGACAATCAGGTCCCCCGGTGTCCCAGATCTGAACACATGCTTCTCCACATAAACACATAGTAACTACGTGAGTCTTTTCAAAAGTGCTTTCTCTCCCCACCCTGGCCGCCTTCAGCATGTTGAGCTAGAGAAGTACTTTCCTTCTGAAAATAATTAAAGCATTGTCATCCTTTGTGAAAATACCAGCACATATGGCAGGAGGATATCTTGAGAGAAAGTATGTTTTCAGCAGAAGTGAATGCAAGGAGGAAATGAGGGAAGTTGTGATGGGTTGTACAGCTGTGCATAAAAGCAGAGGCTGTAATTGAAGAAAGACACAGACAAAGCTAACAATGCTAATCTTAGTGTTCACAACAGGCTGTTGAAACACAGCTCTTAGCTCAGGCTTGCCTTCTGCTTCTCAGTGGGACCAACCATTTTTGGCTTACTATTCATAGACATAACAAGAATGTAGAACAGTAAGAAGGAAACTTATCCAAGGGAAGACAGAGAGAGGAATTTGAACTCCATGATGAAGCACAATGAAACATGAATGTTACACAGGTCAGGGATTCTTTCTATCTGAAGAGCAGTTCCAATCCAGCCACACTGGCAAAGAGAAGTCTTGAACACATTTGACAAAGGTGAAAAATCTCACAGCATACAGGCCTAGCAAAAGCTGTATGGCTGCTCAGATCAGTTCCTTACTGTTTGAATAACTTAAGTGAGGGTCTCGCCCTTGTGCTCACCCTTTCCATTGGGTTAAACTTCCACCCAGGATAAAGGGGTCATTTCTCAGAGCACTTACTGCAGCAAGTAAGCTGTATTGCGTTTCTTAAGCCCATTCATCAGAAACAACTGGAAGACTGGAGAGTGTAGAATCAAAGCAGAAAGTAAATTTGAGCACTGTAGGTCAGTATAACTATAGGGCTGGAATTACAGAATAGTAATCTGAGGTGTTTTTCCCTCTAGAAAGTGCCATTTCTGGTTTTAAAACTTGAAAATTACAAACAAGTTCTTATCCATTTACCTCAAGGTTATCATAGGAACATACTAATATCACTCTACATACTAATATCACTCTACAGTGACCGCTTAAAATTATTAAAAAGCGTTTGTTTCTGTGTCTGTGTGTTGGAAAATACCTTCCAAACAAAAAACCTGTAAATGAATGAATACTGTTATAAACAACCCAGAAACAACTAATATTAATAGTTTCTTTCCCTGGCTGTTTTTTTTACCAAAAAGTTTGGGAGATTCTTACCATATTGTACCAGGCACTAACAATAAATTTCTCCTCCATTTCTCTTTGACTTTTCGTTTTTTCATATTCTTTCTACAAAACAAACATCAAAAAAGCATACATTTAAAACCAAAGTATAATAAATGGATTAGTCTCTACCTAAAAAACAGTGAGGAAATATGAATCTTCCAGGAAACATGAGGATTATTACCTCCAACGAATGAAACATCCTGTCCCGCTCCTGCAACTGATTTTTCAGAGCCTGAATCTCAGGAGCTGCACCCTGGTTCTGCTTAGGATCTAAGGTGCGGATAACCTGTAAGAGAAAATGTTTGTTTTTTAATTAAAACCTGCAAAAGCAATTTAATTGAAGGGAAAGACATCAAGGAATTACAACCTTTTACGTCAGGTTAAGAAATAAAAAAGTGACTTAAAACATCTCAGTGGTAAGAAATAACACTCCAAAATGCGAAGCAGAGGAATGGGCAGTTTTAAGACGCTGACTTCTGTAAACCGATCTTGACAGCCAGCATGACAAGAGGCTCTGCCTCTGAACATCAGCCATGCTACGTCAGAGCATCTGAACTGGGCTCTATTTTACAGGACGGTGAAACAAAACTATCGACAGGAAAAAGTGACACCTGAGTGGTTCAGTATCCCAGAGTCACATACACAGTTCCTACTCCTGGCTGCGCTACCTTGGGGCCACACTGGCAGAAGCATTTTCTCGATGGTTTCTCTCTTTATAGCTAAGGTTTACCTACCCGTCAATTCCTCCCACTTGAGGAAGGACCATTCTGGTCCTTATGGAAAGATGCCATGATTCACCTACCTGGAGTACCAAGTCCTGTCATTTCTAGATAGCTCTGTTAAGCCAAGAAGCATTCTGTGGCACATGCATGATCTTTATGTTACTACTCAGATGAAGGGACACCTAGTTATGTTCATACATAGCATCCATCACAAGTAGCACAAGTGCTAGTAAACACAGAACTGAATCAAGAACAAATCTAGCAAAATGCCTAGATTCCTAAGCCTTTAATGGAAAATGGCTTAGAACTTTTGAACAACCTCTGGGTATACAGAAAGAGACTTCACATCTTTGTCTTTCTACCCATTTCAGAATCGTGTCCACATGTTGAAATTAATCAATGTTTTAAATTCTAGCAAGTCATTTTTACTGAATGGTACTCATGAAGATTCATAAAACTGTACTATGTTTCTAAGAAAATACACATTAGACCTGGATACAGTTTCTACAGTGGAAGGCTACAACGATCGTATTCGTCTTCACAAAAAAAAAAACCACAAAATGGAAAATTTGTAAGAAGATCACAAAAAGCTATCCTAACTAAAATAATTAATGCTACTGTTGTATAAAACACCCTATAGTAACACAGTATATACAAATAAACAAATGTTACTGAAAAGGGAAATTGTGACTCTGTCTTTCACTGGAATACTCCAAGACACAGTCAGCAATTTAAAATGTTAAAAAAAAATAAATTCTTTGTTTAGGTTTCCTGAAGACTGCTGAAACGTCTCACAATATGTCACTGAAGAAACTACATAGAAGTAAAGGAAGGAAGTATGAAGTTTTGCCTAATTAGGAACCTACCCACAGATTCCAATTTAATGATATGAAGCTACAGCAAAGATCTTGATACTACCGTGATCAGATGAATGGAGACACTGGTATACTTTTAAGAAACTCAAATAAAATATCAAGCTATAGTAACAGAAGAAATGAAACTATGATTGAGACTACAATATTGGCATTTCAAAGCTGCCAGTATACCCACATCCTCAATATCATACTTGAATATTAGCCACCTTCTCAACGGAAGCATGTATTAAACAATAAAGCCAAAGAAAATGCTGAACACCACCAGAGAAATGCTAACGGCTTTCAAAGGTGGTTGTACTAGGTTTGCGTGGCAAGGTTTTGGTAGTGGGTGGGCTACAGGGGTGGCTTCTGTAAGAAGCTGCGAGAAGATTCCCCTATGTCTGACAGCAGCAATGCCAGCCAGCTCCAAGACAGACCCGCTGCTGGCCAAGGCTGAGCTCATCAGTGGCGGTGGTAGCGCCTCTGGGACAACATATTTAAGATCGGGAAAAAAAAAAACTTGCTGCACTACAACCGCAGCCTGAGAAAGCATCCTGGTTTTCTCTGGGATAGAGCTAATTTTCCTCTCAGTAGCTGCTGCATTTTGGATTTAAAAGAAGAATGTTGAGAACACTGATACTTTCAGTTGTTGCTATGAAATCAAGGACCTTTCTTCAGTTTCTCATGTTCAGCTAATGAGCAGCTGTGCAGCAGCTAGGAGGGAGCATAGCCAGGCAGCCAGCTCAAGCTGGACAATGGAAATATTCCATAGCACAGACATTATGCTCAGTTTATGAATGGGGGCTGGCCAAGGGCAAAGAGGGAGATTGGCTCTTTGGCTTTTCCAGGAGTTTTGAATCCTCTCTTGGCCAGGAGTTCAAACTTCTTTCTGGGCTGTGAATTGGTCGTCAGGTGGTGAGAAAAATTGTATTGTATATAGTTCATTTTGCATACTCGTTGTTATCGTTATTATCATTACCATTAGTATTAGTAGTAGTGGTAGTATTATTAGCATTTCCGTTGTTGCCTTATTATCTCAACCTAAAAGTTCTCCCTTTTGTTCATTTCTCCTCTCCATCCCGCTGGGGGGAAAGGCGAGGGGTGAGCGAGCAGCTGTCTGGTGCTTATTTGCCAGCTGCCGGGTTAAACTGTGACAGAGAGGAGTAAGAATAAGTGAGAGAAACAACTCTGCCAGACGCCCAGGTCAGTGAAAAAGGAGGTGAAAGAGGTGTTCCAGGCACTGGAGTGGAGGTTCCCCTGCAGCTCATGGAGATGACTATGGCGAGGCAGGTTGTCCCCCTGCAGCCCATGGAGGTCCATGGTGGAGCAGATATCCATCTGCAGCCCATGGACAGCCCCACGCCAGAGCAGGTAGGTGGGCCTGAAGGAGTCTGTGACCCTGTGGAAAGCCCATGCTGGAGCAGGCTCCTGGCAGGATATGCAGACCCATGGAGAGACGAGCCCACACTGGAGCAGGTTTGCTGGCAGGACTTGTGACCCCAGGGGGGACACATGCTGGAGCAGTTCGTGAAGAACTGCAGTATATGGGAAGGACTCTCATTGGAGAAATTAATGGAGGACTGTCTCCTGTGGGAAGGACCTCATGCTAGAGCAGGGGCAGAGTGTGAGGAGTCCTCCCCTGAGGATGAAGGAGCGGCAGAGACAACGCGTGATGAACTGACAGCAACCCCCATTCCTCATCCCCCTGAGCTGCTTGGGGAAAGGAGTGAGAGAAAATTGGAACTAAAATTGAGCTCAGGAAGAAGGGAGGGGTGGGGGGAAGGTGTTTTTAAGATTTGGTTTTATTTCTCATTACCCTACTTGATTTGATTGGTGATAAATTAAACAAATTTCCCCAAGTCGCATCTGTTTTGCCCATGATAGTAATGGGTGAGTGACCTCTCCCTCTCCTTCTCCTGACGCACAAGCTTTTCATTATATTTTCTCTCCCCTGTCTAGTTGAGGAGTGGAGTGATAGAGAAGCTTCGGTGGGCACCTGGCATCCAGCTGGGGTTAACCCACCAAAGCAGTTCAGTTAAAAAGATCACTTTACTTGGAAAAATATCAATAAAAGAGTCCATACTAAAACTGTTTCTAAACTAGCTAGCTAACCCAGAAAATCACTAGAAATCTGGGGCAGAAGATGAACAAAGAAAACTAAACCAAATCTAAACTGGTAAAGGTGGCTCTGACACGTGTCATTACCTCTGCCTGTGAATTCTGAGCCCCGCAAAAAGAATAAGCAATTCATGGGAGCAATTAGGACCTGATGAAATCTGAAGTAGCTAAAAGCTATACTGATGTAAGTGTACCAAATTATCTGCTCCAGGTAAGACAGACATTATTGACTGAGCACCACAACAAGACTACACCATTCACACTACCCAGAAACACACATAAACAGATCCAGCCATCAGTGAAGGAAAGAACCCAAAACTTCCTCTCCCCTCTCTGCTAAACCAATAAACCCAAAGTTTGTTGGTGCAACCATGTCTGTACCTGGCGTTACTAAGCTATATTTGTGTGTACAAAGAGGTAGAACTCTTCATGACAACTATGCCACAAGTCCCCAAAAGCCACAGCACAACTGCCAATTAAAGAGTACTTTTGCTCACAGAGCCTCCTTCCCTTGAGTTGATTTAGATGGGTGGTTCTCCAGTTCTGCAATACAGCACAGCTATTTCGGTTATTTCTACACCACGAGCCGTAGTATGGACACCTCTTCAGCCGATCTATACATTTGTCACTTGGAGACACAAGTCCGGAAGAACTTCCACAAAGAAATAGGTTATCACAGCATTAGAAAGGGTTTAAAACCCTCTCCGTGTCATCAGCAGACATGAAAGCATGCCTAATAAGGTTTGCCTGGGCAACTCTCAAAAATCTCTAGCAGTGGGTATACATTTGTACAGAGGCATTAGAAGGTCTTATGGACAGGTAGCAAAAGAGGACAATCATGAACACAAAACCAGAGTAAAATCTTCTGCAGAATTAATCAGTATTAGTACCGTAACAGCAAGAAGATACAAGGAACTCCTTGGGCCTTCCTTCTCTTTTACTTGCTAGTATGTATACAGATACATCCTTTATTTTTATTCCTTCAAAGCAGACATGTGGTGCAGTCTGTCAGAGAGCGATCGTTAACATGGAACACACGTACTTACACTTTTGGCCTTTTCCAAATACTTCTTGTATCGCTCTTCCATTTGCTTCATTTCCTCCTCCTTTTTCCGTAAAGCTTCTTGTAATTCTTCAATTTTGAGTGCTATGTGTCAGGAGATGCATACATTGGAAAATAACATAATTATATTGTGTTTATTTTCATGTTTTTCAACAGACATTTAAGGCACAGCTATAATTTATTTCAGTTGAGAAAAGTTAATATAAGTGACCTGATGTAGCAGATATCATAGTTTTAACTACTGAACAGCTCAGGAACACATTAAAAATGTGTACTCCTATATAATCTCATGAGGTGGGTATTTTGTACACAAGTTATTAATTTTTTTTTAAATTATGAGAAAATAGAGATAAATGGAATCATAAATCAATCCCATTACTGAACATACTTGGAAAACGCATTCTCTAATGAATTACCATAATATCTCGGTATTGGTAAGTCAGATAAATATGAGTTTTCGTATTTTATGTAAGAGGAATAATTCTTAACAGACAACTCTTGCTTAAATCTACTAAACTCTAACACTGGAAACAATTTATCAGACTTGTGACATGAATCTACTCAATTTAATCTTCCCCCCCATTTTCTTAAGCAGCAATGCAGACCAGTAGGACAATCTCATTGCACAGCCCTTTCCTGTACTAATACAAGAGTATGTTAAGTCACTATCACTTAGAAATCTTCTGTACTTCCTCTTCAATCTCAGGAAAAGAGAAAATCAAGTGCATCATCCTGGATCAAATAGCATGTAACATTGACATCTGGTTGTTGGACAATGTTAGATAATTGGCAACCCTCACTCCATCTGTTTTGCAGCCTCATTCTGAAATGTTTTTTTCATGTTTTTCCTACAGCTTTCTCCCTAAGCACTTGCAAAACACTAAGCTGGTGACAGAACCAAGTAAGATTTTCATTGACCAGTGAGAGGACCAATAGCAGACGGTCTCCAAGATGGCAAGAATTCATTTTTCAAAATGTGCCATGATTCTTGTACAATGCCAAAGCATTTTGGACACATCCAGGACAGTTAAAAGAATCTGAAAAAATAATTCATACACATTTCCTAAGCGTGGAAAGAAAGGAAGAAGGTACATCTACTTTTATTTTACCAAGACAGAACTTCAGACCTAGATTTTTTAAAAAGCAACTTGTAATTTCAGTAAACTAACTACAGAAGCCTCAGTATGCCCTAATGTTTAGAAGCTAGCGAGTCAGAAAACTGCTATTACACTCGCACTGAAGCTTATCAAGTACAACAGCATTATGTCTTTATCAGCTACCCATGAAGTCCCTGAACTTCATTTCCAAGTGTTCTATCATTTCCAGAGATGTGGAATTTGTAACATATTCTGCAGTTTTAGCTCAACACAAAAGAAATTTTTTTTTCGGATACAGAATATATGTAATGAATACTGAAATGACATTTCTATCTTCCTTGATCTCTTTATGAATAAAATCACTTTGTCACAAACCAGAAAAGCTGCCATTGGTTGCAATCTTTTACCTTGTTCTATAATAAGTAGGCCTTAAAAAAACCCAATCTACCTCCTTCAGTACTTCTCAGGAAAAAGTAGTATTAATGCACTGAAAACAACTGGATGGTGGGTTCTGGGTACCATTCGAGCAATACGACACACATACTACATTCTCTTCGACCAGTGTCCGAAAACTTTCTCAAATTACAACACAGTTCTGAAAACACACTAAATGAATATATGTTGGGAGTAAAAATCACCTGGTGATGGCAGCAAGGATCTCCTAAATTAGGGTCTTAGAAGACATAACAGCTCTGAACAGCTGAGCTTCAGTGACAGGTATGACAAAGAGTCAGAATTTCTATGGCCATTGTAATTTCTTTACTACAGTGGTCTCTGAAATGTGATCCCCTGAATTTCAAGTGTTAGAAGCATGTTTTTGGTCACCACAGCTTCCAGAGAAATTAACAACATGCATATCACTGCCATTTAAAATGTACATATTGTTCATCTTGCATCTGCTATAGGTATTGTAATAAAAGACCTTGCACATGAAATACTTTACAAAGAGAAGAAATGGACTGCACAGGTAACTCACAACTATTATTGCATCTTGGTTCCAAATCTTCAATAATGGCTCGTTTTTTCTGCAGCTCATTGTTAGCTTCATGGAGCTTCTCACTGTTACAAACCATAAAAGCACATATTGTTTTCCCAGTATTATTACTGGGCTTGAATGAACACTAAGCAATACAAAAAATCCTCAGAGATGCATTTCTGAGAACCTGACTGATTTTTGCTGTGAGGCATGAAGACAAATGACAATGTCATTGTGGAAATATTTGCTAAGTAAGCTGAAAAACATTACGGTGTATAAAGAACTGCAATAAATAGCTTCATTTTCAGTAATTATAAACTTAATTTAGAACATATGCATGCCTAAAATGAATACTTGTAATTGAGATTACACTGAGAAAGAACAGCTAAAACCAAAGGCAATAGAAACTACTTTTTTTTTTTTTTTGCAAGTCAGTCAACAAGCAAACAGCTCTTTGCATTTCAGGGAAGTAAAGGGGTGCAGAAATAGCAGAACAAAATGATAACACTTCTTAAAATGTTACCAAAAAAATAAACAAATTAATTTTGTTTACACTAACATGCTTTTCCTCATGACAAAATTACTTACTCTTCTTGAGTAAAAATTTACACAATGTTAAGTAAAGTTTTCTAACCACCACAAAATCATGATTCCTTTATCACTCTTCTTGCTTTCACATACGTTTTCTATGAGATGAAAATATTATCTGTACAGCAGATTCCCAAACATTCCTGCGTTATCTAATTTCTCTTGTATATTTTCAAGATGTGTGATTAATGACTGTCTGCCTTCCTCATCATATGGAAAACACATTTCAAATGGCAAGCAAAATAGGCAAACAAAACACTTACAGATGTTCTTCAAGTTTCTTTTTCAGAAGAATTGACTAAAATAGAAAGTTTAAATGTTTTACTTAAATACATTTTTGAGCTTTAAAATAATTTCAAAATTATTTTAAAACATATAATTTTGACATTTTAACCAAAATCCAACTTTTTACTTCACTCATTTTTAGATCAAACTGTAAAGCCATCCTCTGTGGTAGCAACCCTTCCCCCCACAGCTGTGTGACTTTCCTGAAATGAGTGCTTTATAACTTTACAAATATTTTCCCAGGAACTAGATCAATAAAAACAGATCCATAAATGACAAAATTCTATGGCAGTTGTTTTAATTTATTCAGTACTTCTGTAATTGGACTTAATAAATTAATCTAAAATTGGAAAGTGCAGCAAAATTTGCTACACAAGCTGCCCTGCCAATATTGCAATGCAATTTGCATGAAGACAAGTAGCAAATTAGTTCAAGTAAATTCCTGTCCTCACAGTATCTAGAAAGAGTAGACTGTTTCTGACTGGAGTCTAGCAGAAATTTTACCCTTTTTCTGTTTCTCCTCATTATTGATTACAGACACATAAAAAATATCATACAACTTACAGTGTTCCACTTTCTGGTTAAATCACATTACATAAGCTCTTTCAATAAAAGCTTGAAAGTAAATTTTATTTTAATTTTAAACTCACTTCATACACAGTGAGTATCTTTCAAAAAGATAAACTCAATGAACGTCTATAAACTGAAAGTAGTGTTAAGTAAATAGAAAGCCATACTCACAATAGCCTTGAGCAGAAGCCCATGCCAAGAAACAGAGATGACATTAGTATAAAGCAAAACAGCAGCCAACAGAAGAAACTATTTAGAAAGTCATGAACATAAAAAGTTAAAGCTATGCATTTTTTTTTTACGCATGCACATTTCTCTCCTCTGTTCTCACCAGCAGTTTCATCCTGCAACATCTTCTAAAAATTACCACTAAAAATAAAAAAATAAAAATACTAAAGAAGCACTTGTAAATCATTGCATTTAAACCAGAAATTCAAAAGAAGAGCAACTGCTGGTTTGGAAAGTCATTGTAGAACAAAAATCATACAAGTAACAAAACAGGAGAAAATATGCAGCCTATTGGGCTACGACCAAAATTAAGAGATGTATGTGTTTTTGTGGTGTGATTCTAAATTGTGTTACTGCCACACTGACTGAGTACAAGACAAACGTACAATATTTATATCAGAAACTGCCTTTTTGGTTTGTATTTATCCAGCACCAATCACATTGGAGGTCTAGCATGTGACTCACGGTCCACAATGCCATCAAAATGTAAGATAAAACCAACAAAATTACTCCATTGCTTTTCCTCCAATGGCTTTTCAACAAAGGTTTAGACACCTGGCCAACAGAGACAATTACTGCGTTCACTGCAAAAAACTTTTAGCTTTGTTACAGTGTAAATACTTCAAAATATTGTCTGTGATCACACTCCTGGAACATGGTTTCTCACGATTTCAAAGTTGGATTTCCTTATTGCACCTGTTAAAACAAGCCAGCATGGCTCTACTGACTTTAGAGTCAGAAATTTGTAGCAGCTAAGGTTTTGACCTTTTGACTTTTTTCTTTTCCAGTCCTCTAAACAACTGCAGCAACACCACCTTTTCCATAACAATAAATGTTTGTATGCATCTTTCTTGGTCACAAAGCATTTGAACTGGCACCATCACTTATGTGCGACCATTTAGGGGACTATTGGTTGCTTTGGATAAGACAGAGGAAAGTTGGCATCAGTGCTCTTTTTTCTAAGGTAAGAAAACAAAAACTGAACTCAACTTTTCTATTCAAATCCTTATATTGCACTTGGGTTTAGCTTGGAACAGACACAACTACTTGTCAACATTGATTCCACTGGCATATTTTCGTATATATTATTCGCATAGTGCCAGCATTATTGTGGGCGTAACCGCTCTCCCATCTAGACAGATCCTATGTTCTCACAAGCAAGAAATTAACAATGATAAATGGCACACACAATTAAAAGCAGCTGGACTGAGTTTACCCAGAGTAATTTACCCAAGACAGAAGACTAGAAAAAAGGATAAAAGGTAAAGTGTGCAATTTTAGCCATGCAAAGATCCTGTATATACTTGTAAGAAGGCAGATAACTTTAAATGTATTACTCTTAAAAATGGGCAAACGCTACTATCTTTTTTTTGAAGTCTTGGGCAGCTTCAAAGCCACATATCCAAATTCTCTGCTCCTAACAAGTTTTTACTATAATTGTTGTTTTCTCGTAGGAAGACCAGTCTCTCAGAAAAAATCCCAACGGAAAAAAAACAGCTTTATCTAATTTTGACCTAGTTTTAGACTTAATTTCATTCAAACATTTTATCTGTTCCCAACAGAAGAACATTTCTACAACAAGACTGTAAAAATCAGCAAATGCACACTCACTGTATTGCTTTTTCCTTCACTGCTAACAAGTTCCACTTCGAAAACACCAGGAAAATATACTTATTATGGTGTGGGTTTAGAAAACAGGTATCCTCCCCAGTATTTCATTGCTATCTTTCTTTTACATCAAAAAGCCTACAGAAATAAACTCTTTTTGCTGGAAATTTCTTTCATGCATAAACAAGTCAAAGGAGCAGGTCTGTCCCCTTTTTGAGGACAAAGTTTGGTTTTATTCTGCACGTTAAGGCCACAGTCAGATGGCTAGGTTCTGGCTGGAGGTTAAGCTCACTTAGCAGGGTGAGGGAAACTATGGCACGTGACTTGAGAAACTTGCTTGAAGAGACTGGTAATGCTGTGAGAAGATGACAAAAGTTATAAATAGCACCATGAGGGATGGTCAGATTTCACAAACACTAAGAGTAATCATAGAATCACAGAATAGCTTGGGTTGGAAGGGACCTTCGAAGATCGTCTAGTCCAACCCTCCTGCAGTGAGCAGGGACATCTTCAACTTGATCAGGTTGCTCAGAGCCCCGTCCAATCTGACCTTCAATGCTTCCAGGGACTGGGTATCCACCACCTCTCTGGGCAACCTATTCCTGTGTTTCACCAAATGAGCAAAAGGCTGAACTTCACAGGTAACTGAACAGATAACAGAGTTCTGGGGACCCTTTAGGGAGGTGCCAAGTCAGGAGGACTTAGTAACTATATCAGTGACAGCACATCAGGCCAAGATTGCGTATGTAACCGTATGAGAAATGTCAGATTTGGTATGTATTTAGCAAGACTAGGTCCAGTGGAGTAGAAGTAACTACAGGCAGGTTGTTTTTATAGGAAGGGATTACGGCAGACGAAGGGACAACAAGGATGACAAAAGAGAGTGATAATAAGGCATGCAAATTATGCAGTCAAAGGTGTTCAGGGTAGGTGCTGAGCAGTTCTACACATGACCATTGCATTCTGGAGGACAATAAATCAAACCTGGTACTCTGACCACACTAGGCATGTCTGAGTTGATCCTGTAGTCTGGACTGGGATAAGCAGGCCTTCCCGTGGCTAGCAAGGCAACAGCCAGGATGGACTCATCATGCATCCCAACAGGATGTGTCAGTGCCTGTTACAAGCCTAATGGCACTGTTAGGATCTTCCTAACATCCCATGCCTTCCACTGCACTTCCATATGAAATCAAAACTGCTTCCCCATGTGGACCTCGGCAAGCAGCACGTATCATTGCAATGATACTTGTCTGGGTTAGGATAGTGCTTTTACTACTTTTGGAGTAAGCCTAAAAATTGCCTCAACTTCGAAAACAAACAAAACAAAAAAAACCCCAATCAAGCCCTCATCATACATTTGTGGACTGAACACAAATGGAATGGGATCTTCAGTTTTCTGGGTTGAGCATATTTACAGCAAAATATGCAAAAATATGGATTCCAGTGCATTGCTGCAGAAAAGTAGTGAAAAACAGAGCAAACATGTTAAAAATGATGCATTGGTGAACTGTATGCCATGTCTCTCCTTATTCTTTTTATTATGCTTCTGAAGAATCCCTCTTTTTGTACGGATATCTTAAGGACAACTCAGATGGTCCCAACACAACTTCCATCTACTTGAGCAGCCGGGTTTAACTGAGGTTTGCTCTGCTTTGCATTGGAGATTGGATGAGACGTCCACACTTTCAGAGATTCTTGCAGCCTCAACACTCTTGAGTCTACACTCTCTCTTTTGCTTCTTTAAGAGTAAACAAAGTCCTACACACCGAACTCAGCAAAACAAGCCATGAGACCAGTGCCTATAAATCACCACCAGCATGGCCAGACCTACACAGAAGCCATGAAATGCAGCAACTGCACCATGAACTTGCAAGCTCCGCTTTGACAAGGACTGCCGGATACACACAGTAGGCTGTACCATGGTGTTGTGACGGTGGTGTTCTGCTGTTAACAGAAGCACCTCAGATGATGCCTACACAGGCTGCAACCAGTCCTGTAACTGAGCTGCAGACATGTCCTAAATTACTGTCCAAACCAGACCCTCAAAAAGAGACGAAATAAAAAATTTCAGTAAATAAAGCTGAATTCAGTTAGACAGGGTTCATTTACAATACTCCATATCCGAGAATAATTTTTTCATATTCTTTTTCACCCTGTAAAATCTGATTTTGGCCAATAATCAAGACAACAAAGAGTATCTCAGAATCACATAATAGCATGGACTTGCTTTAAAATGTATTCTAAAATGCATTCTAAGTTACTTAGGAAAATAATCTTATTTAAACCCGACTATGTGGTTTACTTTCACACAGTTTATTCTGAAAATTAAAAGGATAAGCTAAATTAAACACATTCTTAAATGAAAATAAACAGCTAGTAAATACTTCTACTGTTTTATATAAATCAGTTAAAACAAACCCACAAAAACAAAGCAACACAATACACTGAGATTGTAGCACACACTGTGCATGTACAGTCCTGCAAATCACTGCTTTCAAGAAAGTTCTAGAGCTTTTTCTCTCAAATGCAGGAGATAGCAAACAATTTTTGAGTGGAAGACTGAAAGTTGTTTTCCACACTAACTCTGTCACAATGTGTATTCTTACATTAAAAATAAAATTAACCCCGCATACAGAAACAGAAAATGCTGCATTACATTACGGGCCTAATTATTTGACTTTTTTCTTCAGTTTTGTTCTGGCTGGCTTCTTATATTACGAAGATACATTTGAATCCACAATTACAGAGCTTCCACTGGCAGGAAAGGCCTTAGCTTTCATTCAGAAAACTAAACAAAAAATAACTTCAGATACTTTATTGACATGAAGAATTATTAGTCCTTTAATTCCCTGCAAAACTCTCTATTCTGATTCAATAATTTAAACACTAAGTTTACTACTGGAACAGACACAATTAATCAAATAGAACATATCTGACACCTCCTCTACACAGGATGATTTTCTTTTCTACACAAATGTCTTACTACGTCTTACATCCTGTTTACAGATGCACAATTTTAGTGATAAGACCATATGAGTAAATACGGAAAACTATCAGAAATCTCCACTTGTGTATTTCTTTTACATATTTTTTTACAAAAAGTTGAAAGTTTTGAAAAGGGTAACAACTTCCATATAAGTCTGCTGTACATTTCTACTTACATCTTCAGCTTTTGAACCTTGATCCTGCAAAGATTTTTGTAGTTCTTCAACCTGGGACTGCACTTCTAGAAGTCTCTGATTTACCAATCTAGGAAAGAGATTATACTGTTTTTCAGAAAAAAACAAAACTCCAGTAGGAAGTCTGAGATTTTTAGTGTCCAGTGTTTTCACGTCATCTACACATGAGATGCAACATTCTATTTTATTCATAGAAAATTTACAATAGTTAGAGCATACAGCTGTTCCAGAGATTATGGCCTGTAGTCATCAGAACATTATGATACTCTTCCAAGACAACATAAATGCATGTATTAAGAAATCATTTCTATATACCTGAAACAAGAGTATCTAACAGTTTTACTGTGTGAGAGCTACTAGCTTACTGGTTTTATACCGTCTGGACACCTTTAAGGACGGAAGTCTGACAATATCTTTGGGTCTCTCTTCTAGAGGTCAGAAATTTCTTCTGGGAATGTTTTCTTCCTTGTCTTTAGTCAGAATTTCCCCATACTCCATATTATGTCTGTTGCCTCTTATACTTCCACTGTCTCATCTCTGTCTTCTTGACACCGTTCCATCAGGCAGGTGTAGATCACATATTGTCTCCTCTATGTCACCTTTTCTTTGGCCTGAACAAACCCAGTTCTCAGTCTTACCGCACATTTCACGTGCTCCAGCATCCCTCACCTTAGGGAGTCTGCTGCACTCCTGTACATCCATGTCTTTCTTGTACTGAGAAATTCAAAATTATATGCTATGTCCAGAGTGGATCTCGTAAGTACTGATGAGAGGTAAGGATCATTTTCCCAGACTGCCTGCCTGTACCCCAGTGAGGACAGTCCAGGTCACAGTCATCTGCAAGGTCCCCAGCTGACACACCCGTCTTTGCTGCCTACTGGGACCCCAGGGCTTTTGCAGAAGAGCTGCTCCCCAGCCTACTGGTCCCAGCCAGCATTGCCAGGCTCCTCCCAGCCAAGGACAGGGCTCCCATCAGCTCACTTCTGTGGACTGATGAGCCCCTCTGAATAACAGCTTTCCCTTCCAGCACATCAATCACTCCTCCCAGTGCGGTACCATACTCAAACTTGCTGAGAGTATAGTCCCTCCCACCAGTCAAGCTGTTAATAAAGGTGATAAACACATCGGTATTGACGCCTGAGGAACTGGTTGCCAGTTGGAATTTGTACCACTGACGATAACGCTTCAGGCCCAGCTGTCCAACCCACTTTCCACTCACCTTTCTTGTCCACTTATTCAGTCTGTACCTAACCATTCTGAACATAAGGATACTATGGAACACTGTGGCAAAGGCTTTGCTAAAGTTAAGGTAAGCACTATCCACTGTTTCATCCTTCTTCACATAGGCAGTCATCTCATCATCAAAAACAACTGGATTACTTAGGTATGACTTGCTCTGAATAAATTAATGTTGGCCTTTCCTAGTTACTTTCTTGTGCCTCATGTGGCTGGAAACAGATTCCAAATGGACTTGCTTTGTGAAACTCCCAGACAATGAGCTGTGACTGACCAGTCTCTGTGGTTCTCTGGACTCTCTTTCTTGCCCTTCCTGAAGATGAGTGCAGTATTTACCTTTTCCCAGGCTTCAGGAACCTTCCCCAGTCAAAGGGGGTGGCTGGGGAAGAAGATTAGATATAGAGAAGATTCAAAGCTTAAGAAAGAAGCCCCACAACAATTATTAGTCAGCTACTTTAGCATGCTCAGATGCATGCTACCTGGTCCCATGGATGTCTGTATGCTGACTGGCTTAATCTAGCAGGGTCAGCTAGAGCAGGCTGCCCAGGAACATGTGCTGTTGGGTTTTAAATATCTCCAAGGACTGAGACAACCTCTCTGGGCAACGTATTCCAGTGTTCAGCAAACCTCCCAGTAAAAAAAGGTATGTTCTTACATCTAGATGAAATTCAATGTGTTTTAACTTCCGCCCACTGCCTCTTGCCCTGTTACTGGGCATCACTGAGAAGAGTCTAGCTCAACCTCCTTTAGACCCTCCCATCATATATTTATAAACGTTGATAAGATCCGCCCTGAGCCTTCTCTTTTCAAGGCTACACAGTCTCTATCCCTCAGACTCTCCTTCTGTGAAAAATGCTGCAGTCCTGTAATCACATCCTTGTGGCCTTTGATTGTACTGATTCCAGTAAGTCCATGTCTTTCTTGTATTGGGGACACCAGTACTGGACACAGTACAGTCAAAAGTATATGGCATTGTTATAAGTCAACTGAAACAGAGGACAAAACTTCTTACCTGTTTTCTGTCTCCAATTCATTCTTCCGTAAGTTTGCATCATCAAGAAGGCTCTGCAACAAGGCGATCTTTTCATTGTCAGAACCTTCTTGGTTCAACTTTAACATCTTGTTCTCATGCTGAAGGCGAATGAGTTTCTCCCTAAACATGTAAAATACATTTTTGTAGAAAAAAGTATGCCAATCTCTATAAAGAAGAAAACAGTTTACCAGAAGAGGTGTAAATATAATGTAAAGATCATCTTTACCTACTTAAGGGAGACAGTCGAAACAACAATCGTGTCTTCAAACCCCCACCTACAAACTTGAGTAAAGGTGGTGTAGTTGTGGCAAGCACAAAACAAGCAAGTTCCCTGAGTGCCTCTATTACATCTCAGAGTACAGCTGGACAGATTTCTAGGTAGCATGTGGAGAATACAAAGCTTGGTGCCAAGTGTTAAGCAAGGTTGTAATCTCAGCTGTCACTGAACTACTGCATGAAGCTGGGCAAGTCACTTCTACCTTGCTGGTTTGTTTTCACAGAATCATAGAATCATTTAGGTTGGAAAAATCCCTTAAGATCATCAAGCTCAACCACAAATCTAATGCTGCCAAGTCCACCACAAAACCACGTTGCTAGGCACCACATCTACAGGTCTCTGAAATATCTCCAGGGATGGCGACTCAACCACTTCCCTAGGCAGCCTGTTCCAGTGCTTGATGACCCTTTCGGTGAAGAAATTTTTCCTAATATCCAACCTAAACCTCCCCAGCACAACTTGAGGACATTTCCTCTCATCCTGTCACTTGGTACTTCGGAAAAGAGACCAACACCACCTCACTACAACCTCCTCTCAGGTAGCTGTAGAAAGCAGTAAGGTCTCCTCTCAGCCTCTTTTTCTCCAGGATAAACAACCCAGTTCCCTCAGCTGCTCTTCATAACACTTGTGCTCTAGATCCTTCACCAGCTTCACTGCTCTTCTTTGGATATGCTCCAGCACCTCAATGTCTTTGTTATAGTGAGGGTCCCCAAACCAAACACAGTTTTTGACATGAGGCCTCACCAGTGCCAAGTACAGGGGTCGACCACTTCCCTGCTCCTGCTGGCCACACTATTCCTGATACAAGCCAGGATGCTGTTTGCCTTCTTGGCCACCTGGGCACAGTGCTGGCTCATATCCGTCTGGCTGTCGACCAACAATGGCAGGTCTTTTTCTGCTGGACAGCTTTCCAGCCACTCCTCCCCAAGCCTGCAGCGCTGCATGGGGTCGTTGTGACCCAAGAGCAGGATCCAGCACTTGGCCTTGCTGAATCTCATACAATTGGTCTTAGCCCATCGATTCAGTCTGTCCAGATTCCTCTGTAGAGCCTTTCTACCCTGAAGCAGATCAACACTCCTGCACAACTTGGTGTCCTTTGCAAACTTACTGAGGATGCACTCGATCCCCTCATCCAAATTGTTGATAAAGACATTAAAAAGAACTGTCTCCAGTACTGAGCCCTAGGGAAGATCACTTGCAACTGGCTGCCAGCTGGATTTAACTGCATTCACCACAACTCTCTGGGCTCGGCTGTCCAGTTTTTTACCCAGCTAAGAGTACGCTTGTCCAAGCATGAGCAGCCAGTTTCTCCAGGACGATACTGCAGGAAATGTTGTCAATGGCTTTACTAAAGTCCAGGTAAACAATATCCACAGCCTTTCCCTCTTCCACTACATGGGTCACCTTGTCATAGAAGGAGATAAGGTTAGTTAAGCAGGACCTGCCTTTCATAAAGGCATGCTGACTGGGCCTGATCACCCGGTTGTCCTGTGTGTGCCACGTGATAGCACTCCAGATGATCTGCTCCATAACCCTCCCCGGCACCGAGGTCAGACTGACAGGCCTGTAGTTCCCTGGATCCTCCTTCTGGCCCTTCTTGTAGATGGGAATCACATTTGCTAACCTCCAGCTAACCGGGTCCTCTCTGGTTAGCCACGACCACAGATGAACGATTGAAAGAGGCTAGGTGAGCCCTACAGCCAACTCTCTGTACCCTTGGGTGGATCACATCTGGTCACACAGACTTCTGTATGTCTAAGTGATATAGCAGGTTGCTAACGTTTTCTGCTTGGATTATGTGGGACACATTCCGCTCCCTGTCCCTGTCTTCCAGCTCAGGCAGCTGGGTACCCTGAAAGCAACTAGTCTTAGTATTAAAGACTGAGGCAAAGAAGGTATTAAATAGCTCAGCTTTCTCCTCATCCTTTGTCACTATGTCTTCTCCTGCATCCAATAAGGGATGGAGATTGTTAAGCCCTCCTTTTGTTGTGAATGTATTTATAGAAACATTTTTTATTGTCTTTAACTGCAGTAGCCAAATTAAGATCTAGTTGAACTCTGGCCCTTCTAATTTTCTCCTTGCATAACCTCATGACATCTTTGCAGTCCTCCTGAGTGGCTTGCCCCTCTTCCAAAGTTCATAAACTCTGTTTTTTCCTTAGTTACAGCCACAGCTCTCTGTTCAGCCACGCCAGATATTTTCCCTGCTGGCACACAGGGACGGCCTGCTCCTGCACCTTTAAGATTCTTCTTGAAGCATGTCCAGCCTTCCTGGACAGCTTTGCCTGTCAGGACTGCCTCCCAAGCGACTCTTCTGAAGAGTTCACAGCCATCCATTGCAGCAATCCAGTTGTCTGAGTCATCCCACCATGTGGAAGCCACTGAAGATGAAGGGCCCTGGAGCGGAGGCTCACGCCGAGGGACCCTTTCTGCCGTGGCAAAACTGCAGCGGCGAGGCGGCAAAAGCGCCGAGAGAGAGAAGAGACCCGAGCCTCAGCGCCTCCCCCCCCCCCCCC
>Ga0065711_1029339_pt1 | contig 36609 bp, 15 predicted proteins | sample Hoacrofraction12_FD_59098 | JGI IMG/M metagenome (GOLD analysis project Ga0065711, IMG submission 59098) | Hoatzin crop microbial communities from Cojedes, Venezuela - Epithelial fraction 12 v2 (version 2) | ecosystem: Host-associated > Birds > Digestive system > Esophagus > Crop | place... | reverse complement strand
GGCTCTGAGCAACCTGATCTAGTTAGCGGTGTCCCTGCTCGCTGCGGGGGGGTTGGACTAGATGACCTCTAGGGGTCCCTTCCGACCCAAAACTTTCTATGATTCTATGATTCAGTTAGCTGCATTCAGACAGGATGCTAAGGGAGGAATGTTTCCTTCTGCCTCTGTTTCTTTCTGTCTGAAGTTTTTGCCGTCATGAAATATCTGTGCTCTACATATCACACATTTCTTTGATAAATTGATACAACAGTATCCTGGAATGCTGAACATTAGTAAGTTTTAAATTACTGCAGGTTTCTGTTCCTAATGTACAAAGAAAAGTAAGAGAATTTAAGTAACAGTTTGCAAGGCATGTGCTTGTTGAGAAATTACTCCCTACCACATATAACACTGAAAAATTTCTGATTTCTTTTTCAGAATAGTCTTTGTAGATCAGCCATCTGCCACCGACTTTAGCCATCAGCTACTATTGAAGCATGGTTTCATCTTTCACTAAAGGATTAGCTCGTGCCATTCTCATCTGATACAGTCTTGCCCATCCATATATTTAACACCTTATTTTTAAATGTCTCTTTCCTAGTTATAACACGGAGATTATTATTCTCAGAGGTGACGAGGAGATGATCTGCATGAGTACGAGGAGAGCATTCCATTAAACCTTCCAATAAGCTCTGAAAGGGATATAAACTCTCTTTGTTGTGGGTGCAGTTGAATCTTTTCTGTTCTCTTCTTTCACCAGGAAGATATGAGTGGCTGGAGTGTTTGATTCTATATATAACTGGTTGATGTCAGCTGGATGCCAATCCCTTTGAAGAGGATCAGCCCCTAGTTTGTCTCGGTACTAGGTACCATGCAGATTCAAGCACAAGGGTAGAAACCATCCTGGACCAGGCAGGTCATCCCCATACATAACTAACTCCTGAAGCTTCAACTAAAGGGTTGAGATCGCTTTTTTCTGCACAACAAAACAGTAGGGTAAGTGTTTTGTTTCCTGAAATATTTTGACATTGTCTGTCCTACAAATTGTCATATAAAAGACATTTATGTAACCTCTTGACTCTGCAATTAAAAAGATTATTTTTTTTACTTAGCCAGAAATGCACTTTCTTTAAAGATGCCAGAGCATCTCATTGAATTCCTCGAATTCTTTATTAGATTAAGAAATGTCAAAATGTAACATTTCTGAAATCATAAACCAAGATGCAATTAAAATATTAGATATGAATTTACATCTTTTAATATAATGTGTAGATGTGAGAAGGCCTAGACCACTGACACTGATTTTGCTACAGAATTTATGTAGCCAACTCAAAGTCAATTCCTTTGAAACTTCTATCCATCAGAATGTGTCCTAGCATTTGTCTGCAAGCAAACACTGCCAGTGCATTTTGCACAATTAAAAGTGCAGTATTTCTAAATCAGAAATAACTAACTTCACTATTCAGCCATTCTAAACAGGCTATTAGAAATTAAAGTTGGCTGAATCGTGCAAGCTGGCTCAACAATGTAAAAATGTGTTGTTTTTTTTCAGCAAGGAAAAATCGTGTCAGAAAATCACAATGTTATCACATTCTGCCATGGTCAAAGAGAGGAAACAACAAGCATCAGCCATTATGGATGAAATACAGAGAAATGGTATAGCGCTGAACCCAGCTTACTGTATATGCAATGTCCTCTAGCCCTCCCTAATATATTTTTTTAATCATAGAGTTTAACTCTCTTACAGCTTTGTCTCTGGGTGTTTTGCCATAAATAATCTTGTGGGAGTATCATGCTGGCTATGGTAACTAATCCTTTTGTAGTTGCCTCTTTTCATTTGAAAGCTATTTTCAGATGAACAACTGCTGTGGAGGAATGAAGTAATCTAACAGCTGATGTACATTCTGCCAGGATAGCCTTTCAGAATATTATTTGGGGTTAATAACATGACTTCATTCCATTTTAAAAGGCTATCACCTAAGAAACATGCTCATCTATATCTTCGTTTTTTGCTGTTTCACCCTGCTTTTTCATATGAATGATAAAAAATTTTGAAACAAATGTTTACATCTCTGTTCCTTCCTCTCAAACTTCATCTTTGTAACTAACCAATTTTACTAGCATTTGGCAATTCTCTCTAATGCACAGAGACCAATTAATCTTATATGAAGAAATTTTTCTTTTCTGTTGTTCAACTTATGAAAATGCAGACACTTACGAGAAGGTAGTTTAATTTTCTGAAACAGGTTCTTAAAATTATGCTTCTAGTGGGACACCTTAAGAAGCAATTAACTCAGTTGGGAATATAAATCTGCTTGGCTTTCATTAGGTATGTGCTGGATGCTTTTAGAGGTCCTTCCAATCCTCCCCATTAAGCCTTTTTTACCATCTCCATAAAAGACTGATGTTTTAAAAGTGATAAGCATCTCACAAGCCTCAGTGAAAAAAACAGGGAGCTCCACTAATATTTAGAATTTATGAAAATCATACCACTCACAGAGGATAAAACTGAACATTAAATTCCAGTATTGAAAATCTTTCTTGTGGGCTTTTGATCCAAAGAATTTGAAGATGGTTATTGTACTCACTCACTGATCATTGTGACTGCAGAAAGAGTAGGACAAGAGACATCAGGTTTTTAGGAAAAGAAACGATGAGTTTCAGTGCCTGGTCCTAGTCCTTCTGATATTTCTATAGTTTTTTTTCTGTAATTTCTATTCCTAAGCAAATACCTTTTTCCTCTTTCCTTTCTCCACCAAACACACACCAAGTCTGAAAGCCAATCTGCCCTCACAGATTTCATTAAAACTTCTCTTTTTTTTTTTTTTTGGTATTGTAGACCCGAGTACTGTATGTGCCTGAAACAGTCTATAAGCTCTTCAGGGAAAAAAAAAATCTTTTATATGTTTGTGTGGAACCAGGCATTTCACATGGTAAATGTTGCTACTATTCATAGCAATACCAATAAATTTACCATACAGTCCTTGAAATCATTGGAGTTATTGGATAATCTGTACTGATGCTTGTCATTTGCTTCACATAATCTGTCCTTTTTATTACTTACGTATTATCAGATTTGCTGTCAAGTTCAGATTCATACACATAGATATGACAGTTTATCCTGCAAGATATGCTTGTGATACGTGGCCACTGAAGGCAATACTAATCCTTTAAGTGTGCATTCTACTTTTGCATGTTCTTTGGATGCCTGGGACATTTAAATGTTTAAAAAAATTATGAAATTTCACTAAATGGGTGTGGTACGAGTCCGAAATTTATAACTGTCCAAGCTCAGTGAAACCAGCAAAGAAACAGAAGGATAATCAAAGCTACAATCACACAAAGTATACGCTAGTTCTTTGGGACCAAATCTGAACAATTCTTGGAAAACTCAAGAAGAAACCTGGTTTTTAAATGACTAAATTAAGCTCTATTAATTTTTGACATTTTATTTTTTCCCTAATTGTTAATTCAATAAGCTAAACCTGAGATCTGGCGGGTGAACTGCTGTCTTTATGGGTTTTGCATCGGTGTTAGTAATGAAGGTCTTGCACCTGGTAATTATGTAAAAATTTAATGTACTGTTTCAGTCAGTCGCACAGACCTATGAAACTCTTCACTGCTAACAGAGGTAAATAGTAACAGAAGATTCTGTAATGCAGGCCCTGGTAGCTTGGAATGACACACAGAAAGCATACCTACTGCATTTTTATTTCAGCCCCTTTATTATAATGCTTTCATGTAAACAGTGGATCTTAAATTCTTTGTTAAAAGATATTCACAGCAGAAACAGTTATTGAAAAGATACAAAATCAGCCAAGTTTTTATCACTGTCTCAAAGATCAACAATCTCTGGGCAAGACTGGTAATGACTGAAAGATCACACCTCCTCTTGGTTTATGGGACATGACTTTGTGTTTTAGAGAAGTTTGACACGTCATAAAATGCTGCAGGAATAGACACTAACTGTAAACCCTCTTATGGTCTCAGAAGAGAGACTGTAGTAGTAAATCAGCGTGTGCATGTAGCGACCTCCTCAACCCCTTGGTTTTTCACTGGCAGATTTGGACTAATCATAACATTTCTAAGGCTACTTGATAGAGGTAAACATGTAAGAAAATCCATATGTTTAAAGACACCCTTGGCATTCATCAGGTTAGCCCTCAGTTACACTTAAGTCTCATGGCCTGTTCTATACTATTTCTTGAATGCAATCCTCAGTAGCCACAGGATTAACTATCTTTCATGATATAGTTAAAAAACCTTATTTCTGACACTGCAACAAACATACTGTCTGATACTCATTATTGAAATTTATAATCCAGATTAAGTTATTTAGAAGAGTGTAAACTGGAGGATTAAAGAGGGATTAGGTGGTGAATGCAGGAGGAACTACATAAATCATATTTAAATACATTTGGTTATGATTTTAAGCACAGGACAGGAATTATTTGCCAGGAACAAATTAAGAAATGAAGCTAAAAGGTTAAGATTAGGATTAAACTATGAATTAAACTTCCAGTATTAATTTTCCATGTCCGTTTATGACATTTATATTCTCTTTCTGTCATCCTTTAAATGTCCTCCTTTTCTCATTCTTCGTCACCTTTTCTGTACTGACACTGAACCAATCCCTAGACACATCATAAAACTAGACAGGTGATTAGATTTTAGTTGGCAAGGGATTCAAATGAACTTCACACTTACGTTTTTGGGATGCTGCCTGGATCCACGATAGTACACAACTGTGGGTTACAAAGTACCTTGGAGCCTTCAGTTAACATTAACAAGCACAGTACGTATGTAAGGGAACAGCAAGGCCCAAAATAGTTAACATCCAGCATGTCCCAGAAGAATACTGAGTGGTTTGGACGAAGATCTGCAATCACCTTGGCACCCAGTCTCTGAGGTTGTACATACTACCCACCTGTGTACAATGAAGAAAAGCTTTTTCTACATGAAAATGTTGCTGATTTGGGGGGTAAATTTCTTACCCCTCAGTAATATAAAACCATCCAACAGTCCATACCCCCAGTGTCATCCTGAGAAATGACAAAATCAAAGTATGTCTTGTCAGTCTAAATTTCAGGCCACAGGCCAATAACTAGTGCACTTAACCACAGAGCCAAAAACCCACCACTATCTGTCACTGATATGGCTACACTGGGCAAGCTGAGTCATTTTCTTCCATGTTAAGAACTCTCTGTTTGGTAGTTACCTCTTAAATAACAGGAGGGCGGTAGGATTTTTTGCGCGTACTATTTTTAAAGCAGAATCGCATGCTCTAGCTCACGATGCACTTAGCTTGCTCTTGCTCCAGTTAAATCTACTGCAAACATTCAATTGAAATCAGTATGAACAGAAGTGGATCAACAGTGGTGCACTCCAGGGCCCACAAACTTGTTTGATTTACTGCATGGAAAACTCTTGTCTATACAGCTTCAGCTAATATTTAATATAACTGTCTCAATTAAGTTTTCCTAAAGGTTGGCAAATCACATTGTTTTTCCAGTATAAAGTTACTAGGAGATACATGCCATGTTGAACATGCCATTTACTCAGAATGAAACCCTGCATATACAATGTTAACTTTGGCATTAGGTACCTTCTGAGTTAATTAATTTGCAATGTTAATTTTAAACTGGGCTTCCTGTGTGCTTACTCTGGAAGAAAGATACAGTGTCTTACATATAGTTTGCTTTAATTTCATTTTAATGCACTAAAATATGTCAAAGTTCAGAGTTTTAAATCCTGTAGACCACAAGAGTATGTGAAGAATAGAATGTCTCATTATTAAGGAAATAACAGAATGTAACTGAATAAGTGGATCAAATAAACATACTAGACCATTTATATGATCCTCAAAACACACTTCATCTTCCTATTTTTAATCCTGAGGCTTATGAACAACTGAGGAGAACAATTTCAATTAATAAAATGATAAATATTAAAGTGGCAATAGGAATTATTTTCTTAAAAATTCTGTTTTTTTCTATGTGAACCAATTATTGCTATATTTGTTAAATTCTACAACCTTCTAAGCAGAAATATATCAATAGAAAATAGTTTGTTCAGTGTTGAAGTTACTGTATTCTAAGGTTTAAGCTTTATCTATAGGTGGAGGACACCTAGTGAGAGAGTTCAGGCACTAAGCAACAGGTCACTCATTGCTACCAGCATCCCAGTTTCCAGAACAGTACCACGAAGATGACCAGTAGTTTCTGATATTCAGAGTTCCCCATTTACAGTCCCAGTTGATCTCCCCTTCCACTGTTTATGCATTTTCATCTTCAAATTTCCCAGCAGGTCACTAAAGACAAAGAAGGAAATTTTCCCAAGCAGTGAATAAAGTAATATTGTATCTAGGAATTCAGTTTCCTCTTAGAGAGAATTTAAAAGAAAATGTTCTAAATATATCAGTTTCTAGTAGCATGTTGTAATTCTTCATTAGGGCTCTCATTTTCAACACCTTGAGCTTTATTTTGAAAGCTTCTTTAAAAATAGTCTAAAAATACTGTTTCATACAGACTTTCTAATGTAAACTTTTGTCAAAGTACAAAATATGCCCTGGATTTCAAAAGCAAGCAGAATATTAAAGAAGAACTAAAAAAAAAATGTTTATAAGCAAGAAGATACTGGTAGGTATGTTTAAAAGAGGTTACTTGCTCATCTATCCAATGCAGGACACACAAAGCTAACAAGGTTTGATGTGGGAACACTGGGGTCAGATGGAATTTTGTTCCTGGTTTCAGCAGAAGGCATTTTTTACCAGTCTGTTATTATGATGGTGCATAGCACATTATAGACCTGATTTTGATAACAGCTGAATGCCATTCAACTGAAGTAAATCCGGAGCTTGAAGTGCTTTAGCATCTTCGAAAAAAAAGGTTTGTGGTGTTGAATACTCTGCTAAAATTTTGGAAGAGTGATTAATTTCACTAACACCGTATGAAGCTGTGTTATGTGTTAGATAACTACGCATTGATATGTTGGATTTCAGGTGTAGGGTATGCAATATTAGGCATTTAAGAAAAACAAAGGTATGTATTTATCCATTGTTTTGCAGTCTCACCCAGCTTAAACCTTGGAAAAAAGGTCAGCACCCCCAGAGATATCATGGTAGAGGAACTATCAACACTCAGCAACAGAGGTGCAAGACTCTTCAAGAGACGTCAGCGGAGATCTGACAAATACACATATGAAAATTATCACTATATAGCAAACAAGCCAAGAAATGTGAGTATTTTGTAATAACTTATTAATGAAATGAGACTAGCCTGGGGTTCCGTTGATGCTCGTGATAGATATCACATATGATTTATTTGTAGTTTCAGAAAGAATGTTTCAGAAAGTAAAATCTTGTACTAGAACAAGGCTAACAGGAAACAAGTCATTTGTATTTTATTGAGTTTCTAGAAACAAATAAAAAATCTGAAAGCCTTAATACTTAAGGACATCAAATTCAAATCATACTCATTCAAATCTGATTCAGGTTACTAGTGATCAGAGTTCTTATTCTGTAACAACTGACTACTGAAAATTAACTAGTTAATGTGAAAATTAACTAGTTAATGACATTCAAAATGTTGGAAGAAATAAGAGTCTTTTTCATGCAACCAGTAAGTATTTTTATTAAAACAGGTTGGGGGTCTCAGTGTAGCTCCCATGCAGCAAAATGACTCAATAGCTGAAATGACTCAAGGCACTAATACACTTCTGGCCTGCCTGTCTCAACAGGGAGAAAAAGGATAGAACATGTCATGGAAAGACAATTATTCTTCGAACTAGTCCTTCAGAAACTGGGTTGAAGCATTAGTGATACCCTTGGAACCCTAATGGCAGGAAGTAAATCCACCTGGCATTTGTCTCATCTGTGGTCTTTGCAAAATATTAAACCTTTTGCTTAACCTCTGAAAATAGGGACCACAACATTCATAAATTTTATCTAACTGTCCAATGTGCTGCAAGGTTTCATTATTTGAACATGAATACTCTGCGCCCAGTCTAGTACAGCACGTAAGCAGCCCCTCTAATTCCAGTATTGTATCAAATTCTGATTCTCAGTTACGTGTCTTCACCCCCACTGATTTCAGATACAAACGTACGCAACTAAGGAAGCAGAATTAGTCCCAGTACTTTTAAGTTGCTTTGAAGATGAGAAGAAATACAAGCTACAAAAGTTAATTATTATTAATTAACCTAGGAAATATTTCTTATAGAACAGCAATTCTCTTTCCCTGAAGCTTTTATAATAGTCATTGCATAGGTGGTGCTATGATTGTGTTAGCATCCAACCCCTACAGAATCCATACAAAAACTTTGACTCAATTCTTCTTTAATCTTCACTTGGGATAAGAAAAACAGTAACTATATGTACTGTATTGTTGTGATATAATCTAAAGTTTGCTTTGACACAAATAGGAAACAAATAATTTATTAATCAGAACACCAAAGCACCAAAAGGGGGCTTGCTCATATTCTGTCGAATTTTACTATAGAAAATACACACATACTCATAAATTAACCAGAAAAAATAAAATGAATGCAATTTGTTGACTCTAAGGAAACTTTTTGTCTAGTTGCACCTCTAAGGAGGCTTTGGGAGCAGACAATAAAAGAGGCATTTGCAATTTACCGTTGTCCATGCTAATCAAAATGTTGAGGGATCTCACAACAGTCAGAGAGGCTATTACTGGAGTTGAGTTCAGTATTTCCAGTATCGCAGTTGAAATCTCTAAAATATTTTTGTTCCCTTATTGAAGATGGAATTCTCTATGCTTCGTTGACTGTAAAGGTAAATTCATTTCAAATTCTGTGGCCTTTACATTTCCCATAAACAAATTAACTTTACTCAGGAAGTAAAGCATGTCTTGATATCCCGTGTCATAGAAGAAAAATTTTTATGTTTCTTTTTTTATGCTGAAGACATTTCAGACTTCTTTGGTCACTCATTCAACAGAAATTTTACACAGGGATCTAATGGGATCGTGTTTGAGTTTTGATAAATCTACCTTTTAAAAATAAATCTGCACAAAAGAAATCCCATACAAAAAAAATCTGAATAACTCCATTGAACATCCAAAACTATTATTAGAACACTAGTATTTAGAAGCCCATCTATGAATACTGGTCCCCCAATTTCTCCCTCCATTGAGCATTACAAGTTACACAGATAAATTCTGAGCACAACACCATCAATGTCGTCAGAATTTCTGTATCCACTTCCATGCTTTTCCTACAAAGTCTGACACAGCAGTTCCCCTCTAGTCTACTTCTTCCCACAAAAACACAGAGTACACATGCTGTACAGTCAGTATGACATTCTGAAGTGAAAAAATGATGCCTCTTTGGTTTCTGTTCCCTTCGTTTAAATGCCTGTTTATCCACCATTAGTGTTGTCTTTATCATCTTTATGATTCTGCCTGCCAAAATTAATCTCTCTAACATACTTCAGGATGGCTAGAAAACATACTGCCTTAATCTTTTTTTGTTTCAATGTTAAACAATTATTATTTGTTTGCTTTCCTACTTCAAGAAACTCCTACTCTAAACCAGTCTATATTTAAACTGCTTTTAGCCTATGTGTCATAGCTAAAATAAGATACTGACTTCTTATGAGACTCTAATTCTATATTTATTCAACAATGATTAAGCCTTTGGATGTTTCCTTAGAACTGATGACCCAATAGGAGGGTGGAAAATAACAGCATATCATGAATCTCCAGAAAGTGAGCTGCACTGAAGTTGTTATTTCTATTACAAATCAAGGAAAAGAAAACCCCAAACAAAAGCAATTCAACAAATGCAGTGAATTTTGAACTGATATGGGAAGAGCAGCTTTGAAGAATCAGTGCTTTGAACCTCAAATGGCTCAGACTTGCCAGATTTCTTGAATCTTTGGGTAGCAAGGGCACTCTGTCTGGCACATAGCAACTTCTAGCATCCAGTGACCCAAGGGACACATTTTTTGGGCCCCCCTGCAAAAGTGACCAGATCTACTCTTTGCTGTGAACCACACAGTTCATGTGCACAGACAAATTTCCTTGTGATTGGTGTAAGCAGCAGATGGGATGAGCTGTCTTCATAGACTGCATATCAATATTTACATGCCCCAAATTTAGGAAAAGGTCAGACAGCTCAGCTGGATGGTTATAAGGCTTCAGGAGTCTTGTTGACCTAGCTCACACCACCTCCAATCTTTTCAATAAAGCATTCATACACTTGTAATACAGACATTTAAAATTTCAATGGGATATCATTCTTAATACTAAAAAATTATCCTTTCTTGCTTACATAGCCAAGGTAACAGAGTTGTGAAACTGTTTCATCTTCTGGCTAACAGCTAGAAAATCCCGAGGAGTGCTATCCAGCAAACAGGGTACCGAAGAGCAGCACAGTATGCCTTCGGACAGCATACCCCGGGTCTCAGATCTGGGCTGTAAATTGGAGTATCACTCCAACCCTCAGCAGAGAATCACAGAGGGTTTTTTCACCTGTGCTGTCAATGGTATTTATTTCTATTTGAATGCAGCGTGGAGAACCCATACAGAGTGTTAAAATGGATGGCCTCAGCGTTGAAGGAATTCCCCAGCATGCCCCAATGACACCTCCGAACACACCTGATCCCCGGAGCCCACCACACCCTGACAACATTGCTCCAGGTAATATATGAGTTTACAGACATTAAATATATTTAGTTCTCATTTCGCAGCAGAGGAAGGACCTCTTAATAAAATAGTGTCTTCAACAAGAATCTGTTAATGGACTTACTGTTAGAAATTGATAAATTTGAGTCAGATAACTAATCAGAATCTCCCACAGAAATGTAAAGTGGTGCTCTTAGTCACTTCTGTTCATTTTTAAAGATTTTATATCCCTTTTGTACTACTTCTCCCTAAACTGAAAACATACATTAATATCAAGAGAGACTGCTCCTATATTTACTGGTCTCATAAATATTGAGAAACAGATTATCAGATTTAAAACCAGATTAATATATTGATTTTTCCTGTGAAATCTTTGTTTCTAATATGCAAGACACTGCTCAAGAGTCTGAAATTTTCTGAAATTGTCCGAAATTTTCTTATCCATTGTAATTTAATTACCCATAAATGTAAATCCGAAGTCACTGCAATTTTCGCTAGAAACCTTTACACAGTAACTTAAAAAGGAATTTGCCTCTGGCTGTATAAACTGTTCTTTTTTTTTTTAAGTCCTTCACTGTGAGGGTACTGTTGCCTTTATTTAAAGCCGTGAGCCACAAGAAGGCCTTATTTTGTATTCTTTAAAGACTAGAGAAGGATAATTTGTTTTAATTAATTTATTCAGTGATATAGCCCTTCTTCCTGTTTATGAATTATCCATGAGCAGACAGTGGTGTTTACAAATTCCTTCTTTGTTCAGAATTACTCAATACATGTTTTGTGCAGACCTTTTGCAGTCTATGTAAACTAGGTCAATGCTACTCTGTTAGTGACTGCTAAGACTCTGTGTATCCATCGGTCAAATACGATGTGAACAGAGGTAATGTCCATTGCTAAGACGTGACAGAAATCTTCAAGCCTTTCTTTAGGTAAAAAAAGGCTGGCAAAAGCAGTATATATTAAACCACAGTGGGGGTTTTAAGCTCATAGAAGGAAACAGCACTAATTTTAAGAGCTAGATGTAGTGCGGGGGTAAAAGAGTAGAAAATATTTCCCTTGTTTTTCAAATAAATAGTATATTTATAAATATATAAAAGGGTAATCCCTTGCTGATTTTAATTTTTCAAATTGTACGTTAAGGTCTGGCTTTCCCCACCCATCCCATCTTTACTCCTGCCATACTGTACTTGGCTTTAGAAGAAATCACACTGAATATGGAATTTATGTTTAGTAAAATTCTGATCAGAGCCTGATCCTTAGATGATTATGCAGAGAAAACAACTGATTCTTCACTTTTTCAGATGACAGAAAGAACGGGAGAACTAAGTAGTTAGGACATTTTAAAGTATCTAAGCCAGAGGCAAAGCCAAACCCTCCACTATAATGGCTGTGATCCTAAGTCCTTTTAATACTTTTGGAAAATTTCACCCAAATACTACAGAATTATCTTAGTTTTAACCAAAATGCTGTTTCTGAAATACTTTTGTTAATTCAGCTCAAGGGCTGTGTAGCTACAGTCTGGTTTAAAACAAATGCTTATAATGATTGAAAGAAATTTATATAAAACTGAAAAATACTCCGAGTCTCAAAAGAGGGTAGAATACTTTGGAGCAGTTATCTAAAAGGCTAAAAATTGCTCCTGACAGCTTTCTGTTTCTCTGTAGCTTTGCCAGGTGATTTGATCCAATTGTTTATTTGTTTCACCTAACTGTGAAATGATGGTATGTTACTCCTAGTTACACAGGATCATGGTAAGGAAGCAGAAAACACGAAGTATTATTATAATCATTTTGCCTTGATCGCCTTGCAGGATATTCTGGACCACTCAAAGAAATCCCTCCTGAAAAGTTCAACACTACTTCTGTGCCAAAGTATTATCAGTCTCCCTGGATAGAAGCCATCAGGGATGATCCAGAGCTGCTGGAAGCTTTATATCCCAAACTTTTTAAACCTGAAGCAAAGCCAGAACTGCCTGACTACAGAAGCTTTAACAGGTAATTCCGAATGGACACTTAATTTTACAGTGCAGAGAAAAATTACTATGAAATGAAATGTTTCCACCAGCTGTAAAAAAACCTACCCCCTGTGTTTGCAAGTATATGCACAAACATAAACACACAGACACATTCAAGTGGCAAAGAGGAGCATCAAGGAGGAAACTGGTCTCGCTCTAAAGTATGGACCCAAAATTAAACTGTAGAACCAGGAATGTAAGATGAACTGTTGGAAATATTGAAAGAAAGAAAGAAAGAAAGAAAGAAAGAAAGAAAGAAAGAAAGAAAGAATCAGAATCCAGTGTATTCAATTAATGGGAAACATGGCCTATAGCAATGCTTCAAACTCCTTTCAGTGTTTCTGTTGTTGACTTCAGTAGGTATGGGATGATAATATCTATCAGGGAAACTCTCAGTCAAAACTTTGACTGTAAGTGGAATAATGCAAACCACTCTTTTTTTTTTTTTAAATACAACTCACATGGTTTGTTTTTTAGGCAAGAACAGTACTATGAACTTTATCCTTCAACCAATTGCTCACACTGAATAGTTTGCAGATTGCATATTTATTGCATTTAACATTTTTTATATCTTCAACAACTTTTGATAATAAATTAACACATAAAACTTTACAAGTAAATTTAAAACACAATTAAAGCAGAACAGGATCTAAGAATGAAGTTATTTACACAGTAACTAGTATATGAAGGCTTCCAGTAGAACTTCTAGATATATGGACAATATTAGGTTTTGAACTATTTTAAAAGTTTTAAAACACGTCCTTACTTAAGTCTTTTGCTTTCATTCATACCACTCACACTATTGTTATATATTGAAGTTATGGACTATTTTTCCCTAAATAACCCCTGCTGAGTTCCAAATGGCTGAGCCAAACCAAAACCCTTCCTCAAAATGCCAAACAGCAAACTATTGAAAAAGAAAATGGTTCATGGCAATATAAACTTAAGAAAAATACCACAAACATCACCCTTGTGTTTCTGCCGTTGAGGTGGACCTCGACTGTGAGTGCAAGGACTGAAAAATTACACAATGTAACACCAAAACTGGCACTGCAAACACTACATCAATTCTGATTTCCTAACAGCAAAATACATAGCCATGTTAATAATTAAGTCTGTGCGGCACACTCTTCTCAGCAGACGAAACAGCAAATACAAGTCAGAGACATGCCACAGCTGGCTAACATTGGAACAGAAACAGCACAGTTTATGTAATAAGGCTATTGTAACTGAAAAAAAAACCAAACCAACAAGAGAATGCCAAAGATACATATACATGGAATAGAGACAGAATCAGTTCTCTCTCTCACAAGAGAGATTCTGAGCCCAGCATGCAAGTCGTTACTGTAAAAGACAGGATCAGACAGGGCACAGAGGCCCCATTAACAGGGATATGCATCTTGAGATGGTATCTGATGGCTTCTTTGTGGATTTTTAGCTGCTCTGTGGTCCCATATTCTGTTAGTTGTCCTCTTTACAACACTAACTGTTCAGATTTCTTTCTATGAGGATTTTCTGTATGAACAACATAGCAGAACTGTGGCTCACCACAGTCCGAATTTCTTGAATATGTGTACATTCATATAAGGTAAAGGTCAATATTCTCCTTTGTAACTGCCATAAAAACCTAAAACCTTGCACGTAAATCCACATTCAGACTGTGAAGTTGGTGAATTCAAAACATAAGGCATACAAATATAATCTGCCACAACGCTGCTTCTTGTGGAAAAAGTCCACATCCAGAACAAAATAAAAGGATGCCTGGTAGACCTAGAAAAGCTGTTACATACAGTACGCTCAGATTTATGTTTTCAAGCAAGAAGGAGTAGATCCAAAAAGAAACTGAGAATTTGCAAAATTGAAATTCAAGGTACTAGCTTCTTGGGGAGGATTTTACAGCCATGACTTAGGTGTCCACACTCCTGAAAATGCACAGGAGAGTAGATGTCTGATTATGGGAGTCAAAACAGACAGCACACTGCATGCCAAACTAAGCAATAGAAAACATTACAGAGAAGGCTAAATGTGACTTAAATTTTTCTTTGCTAAGCCCAGCAGCACCTAATTCTGTGTGCCTGTCTCAGGGCAGGGCTAAATTAAGGTCTTCCTTTCCAAAAACAGAGCAGGGGTCACATGTATTCTTTTAAAATTTGTTTAGACAATAAGGTTCATTTATTTGGAAAGAGTATTTTCCTAGAATGTTGCCAGCCTGGATTTATTTCTACTGGAATGTCAAATCCTGAGGAGAGGTGTAACAACCTGCTTTCCAGCTCTTCCACAGAAGAGGTGGGAACACTCTTCACTTCCCTTATTAAGACCTGTGCCATAGTGCAGAAAATAATAAACTTATTTGGGCTAGAGGGAGTAAACATCTTTCTCTAGCTGAACAATTAACTTACTTTTGGAAAGAGAAACCCGGGCCTACATCTGAGTATCCAGATCTTTCAATGCACTTTCTTTGATTACTGCTTACAGTAAACTAAACAGATTCAGAAGCAGAAAACAGCACCTACACTTCCCTGCTATTAGTTGTGTTGCCTGATGTCTAGGCTGAGTCCTACTCTGTCTAATCCCAGTAATTTTTTATGTTTAAGTGGCATTTTTGCTGGAATACTGTATGTGAGCAGTTAGGTCCACTCTTATAAAGAAATGTCCTCAGACTGAAGAGAATCAAAATCTCTTCCACAACAGCTCTGGTCACAGACATGCTATTATTTGACACAGAGGTTCAATACTTGCAAGCCACGGATTTTGAGTGAAATGCTGCAGATGTGCTATTTTGCTTGCTGCAGTAGCACATTATGTGTATTTTCAAGCATGGAAGTTTAGGCAAAAGATTATTAATTAGACAATCACAGATGAGCTTTGGGGTAAGATAGGTGCAGCTGCCAGTATAACTAAGATTAAGGCAGATCTGAGCATTTGTATAAGGAAAACATCAGGCATCTCAGGAATTCAGCAGCCTATGGGCTTCACATGTAAAGTGAGTTATCTCTTTGGACTTCTGTGTCTAGGTCCTACTAAGTCATTCTGTGCATCTAGGTCACAGCATCCTTAACTTCTTTAACTGAAGTCTTGGAGAGAAAGCAAATGATACTGTATGAGACAAAGGGCAATATAATGGCACTGTTCTGTTATCAATGAGCATATCAATCCAGGCTTTCTATCATGCTTCATCATTCAATGAAGTGCCATTATGTTTGTTCTCCTGCAGAACACTGGAAAGCCATCATTAGTCAGGAGGGGATGTGGTTAACAGTAAGTGTGGTGCACAGGACTCCCAAAGGAAATGGGCCTGAGATTCTTCCCAGTTCATTCCGTGGTATCTGTTAAAACAGCACTCGGACTTTACAGGCCATATTCAGGTTCCTTTCAGCTTCCTTGTTACACAACAAACTGTAAAAGCAACACAACCTTAGCAGCTAGGGACATCTGATGTGTTGGAACAAACACACACATGCATGGTTTAAAACTATATTCAGCATTAAACAGCATTCATACATTTTTTTCCACTGCCAATGATGAAGAGGCAACTCTGGATCCTGTAGCAGTGTGGTTTTTATAATAGCAGCAGAATCAGAACTAAGGAATTCATAGAGGTATTAGCTGGGGTCTAGTACGCATTTTATGTTGCAGGGATCTTGCAACGCTGGCAGGTCAATGAAGGAAGAAGCAGTGGGAGAAACTGTCAAGCACATTTGCCTTCTGAGGCCGGGCTTTCTGTGAGACAGCCAGTGATGGGTTAGCAGCACATAGCACTAGACAGAGTGCATGATCAGAGAAACTGGGTTCTGAGGATCTCTGAACAGACTGTTGAGGTAAGGCTACCCTTCCTCCTCCTGGATGAAAAGTAATCTACACTAGCAGAGAAATGCTGCAGAACAGAGCCACACCACCTGATTACTCCTGGAGATTAAGGCCTATTAGGATTGAAGAACTATTAACTGGTGAAAAATTTTATTGCCTCTTTCACCAGCGTGGAAGCACCTAATCATCTGTTGGAAAGACAGCATGAATCTACATTTGCTCAGGAGTTTGTAATATTAGCTAAATTAGTACCTTTATTCCATCTGCTTTCTTGGAGCTGGATAAAATGTCAAAGGTAGGGTTATGAGTAACATACAAAGCACTATGTCTTACTCACCTAAGACAAGCAAGTCTGACCAGTTCTGCCTCTCCTACCAGATAAATTCTTGCTCAGCTTTCTCAGTTCCCAAAGACTGCTTTTTCAAAAAAACTACAGGAATCCAATCCATCTGGACTGGGCTCTGTTTTTATTGATTAATGGATTCTGAACTCTACTGTAAAAATGCTGAGATCTAGAGCCTCAAAGGAATTTTGAGTGTTCATTTGAAGTGATGTGAGATCAGTGGAAGCTGGGTGCTTAGCCAGTTCCTTAGCACCTAAATACCTCTGTGAAATTGGTGTTGGCTCTTGCACTAAGCTACCATGAAGCTCTGAGCATTTTTCAGAGTCGGGTTCTTTGCTCCTATGTCGCCTTTATGCACAGAATTAAGAATAAGCACAATGTCCTAAGAATGACAGTTCCATTTTAAAATGTGAAACTCGCTTTCTTTGTAGTGATGTAATTGAAGGTGCTAATCCTATTTTCAGACTTTCCCAAATAAATAATTGAGACAATATAATGTTCAGTAAAAAACACTGCAGGATATGAAAAAAAGAAGCCCTGCTAAAACAACAGCTAAAAATAAATGTGGTTGTGCCTGCTGTTAAATCATGCACCTACTTTTTAGGAATATGCAAAGCAAACATTAAACAATCTCTTGCACTTCCTGGTGCCACTTCCTATGGCTCTGAACCAGCATTTCCAGCCTTCTTATGAGCAACGACTACTGAAATTTTTTACAGATGAGTTTTAGGCTTCTCCACAATGAATCAGAGCTCAAGTGATACAGCTGATGTACACGCAACACAGGTCATTACAACACCACCTTGTCAGACAAGTTATTGCTCGCAAAAATATACTGCTGCTGAGAAGGAAAATGAACATCTGTTAGCCAATTCCTGTAGTCTCCTTTATGTCAATCATCATGTGCTTCTGCCTAGCACACAGGAATGCGTAATTCTCTGAGGCCAGACTTTGTATAGGAACTACATGGGGTTTTTCCCCACAAAAGATATTTTAATTTCCATAGAAGATTTCCTGTTTATGATATCTACAGAAACACGATGTATTTAAAACACAAAAATACTACAAGGAAGAAGTTTTACACTATAGAATTGTTTTGCATTTTATACAGCTATTATTGCTCTGTTCATATTGATTATCCCTTTAATTTACATATTGATGAGAATTAAATATTACAACAGTATGAGAATGTGTATCATAATTAGAGCAGCAATTAAAACAATCTTTATTATCCTGTAAGATGTAGATCACTACATTCACTTTATGCCAATTACCAAGCAATTATTTTTAATCAGTACTATACAGTATCCAATTTGACACTGTGACCTATAAGAGAGTTTCACAAGAAAAGCTTGATACCACTTTGTGTAAGAATTTCCTTTGACCTCAAGAAAGTTTAATGCCAGGACTGGCTGCTGCTGCAAAATCCAATCTTTATTTGAGAAACCATGTTAGAGCTTAATCCAAAGCAACGCTCTTCTCCCAGTAAGCAATGCACGCCCAGAGCTTTCATGATTTTTTGTGTTACACGATTGACCCTTTGGAGTTAACACTATCACCTTCAACAAATGCTCCTTGTACTGAAATTCAGTGAATTATCTGTGTAATGAGACACGAGTAACATTTCTTTTAGGTCACAGATTCATTTTTCTGACTTAATCTCTTTTATTTTTCCTGGGGACTTAATTCTCCCTAGGTTTTATCTATAGTTCTCTTGTTGAAAATCCTTGTCAGATCTTCAAAGTATCTCTTTTTGTTTCTGTTGGTATTAATTTCTCTGGGCTTCTGCTATAGCACCTGAAGCCACTGGAAATGTACACCCGCAGACCTGCTGGTTTGTATCAAACACACAAAACCTACCAAGGCTGGTGAAACTCCATTTCAACAAGAATTCTTTTTTGCATACCACTATGTATCTAGCTTTGCAAAAATCAGGTGCTCATGTGTAGCTTAGAAATCTGACATTCTTAACCAGCCAGAATACATCCCAGCAAAGCTATGCAGCTGATCAAAATGCAGAGCACATGTAACAGTCTGTTTGGTCATGTTTGCTTATACAAAGGAGTCTGGAAAAAGTGACGGAAAAACTCAGCTGTTCTTCTTTCAGCCTAGAAACCTGAAAATATAAAAGAATCATGGGAGGTATCTGCTGTTTTAAATAATTTGTAAATGTATGTAACAGCCAGTTCTTGCTTAGTATTTCTTACTTTTTAGCTTCTAGGCTTAATTGCCTGGGAGAACATTTACATTTAAATAACATGAAGCATACTGGCCAAAGACTAGGGGCCAATTTCAGCCGGTGTTTCAAGGTTTAGTTACATAAACATTTTCTTTAGAAACAAAGCTGGAGTAAGCAGTCCTCACCCACTCCCCTCCTTTCTAGAGCCTGTTGTCTTTGGCTGTTCCTTTCTGCCTCACATTATGCTTTACTGCCTCTTCACTGGTATTGCTACAATTGTTTGAGAGTAATGATATAAATCGGATTGCTGAAATAATGTGGATTTTAAAATGCTCCTTTGTTTTGAAGGGTCTTCGTTTAAAGGAGAAGTGACCCAAGTTTATAGCACAACCCACGTACATTCTAACTGGTACAATAATATGGTGCTGAAATACAGTGTAGTGGGAGGAACAAGCAAATGGGGATAGAAAATGGGGTAAGAACTTCCTAAACTAATTACCTGCTAGTGAGAATGTGTTGAACTATGTTTTCAGATTCACCAACTTATCACCAGACAAAATAAGTTTAGTAACTGTGACTCACCAACGACAAGGTTTTCTTGCAACATCTTTTTCCTTTGGCTTTTCTGTCCATTTGAATTTTTAAGAAAACCTTAGGCTTTACCTGAGGGAAAATAAATTGGATCTTAGAGAGAATTTGCCACAAAAACAATCAGAATACTTTTCCCAAAAGCTTGAAAATGTAAACAAGAAATTGTACCAAATCTGTACCATTAAAATAGCTTCTGTTCTTTTCAACTGCTGGGAGGAAAATGAAACAGGCATTTTTAAAAGCACATTTGCTTTTATTTCTCCAATATCTACAGAGTTGCCACTCCCTTTGGTGGTTTTGAGAGAGCATCAAAGCTGGTTAAATTCAAGGTACCAGATTTTAATCTACTGATGCTAAACGATCCCAGATTCATGATCCTTGCAAACCCTCTTGCTGCCAGAAGATCCTTCAACAGGACTCCTAAAGGATGGACATCCGAGAATATTCCTGTAGTGTTCATTCAGCCTTCAGATTCCAACACCGTTCCAGAAACAGAGGACCTGTGAGAGAAGCTGTACTTTACACTGTACAAAATGCTGAAAGCTGCACATCCATGTATTTTTGGTCCAAATATTACTATAGGCTACTGACAAAGTTTTTCCTTGGCAGCTGAAGTAATAATGTCTGATGCAGTGTCTCTTTTCTGGCACCTTGTTTCATCTGTAGACATAACATAAATAAACTAATTTGGCAAATGTGACTGAGATACTTTCTATTTGTGTTTACATGTTCTTCTTTTACTTCAGCAAAAACTACAATATTTCTAAAATCTTTCCTTGCCATTTAAGAACAAGTGTATTAAGAAAAAAAAGTGACACTACTATCGAGGAATTTGATTTGATAGGTATGCTGATTATGGTAAACAACCAAGCAATACCACAACAGGCACTCGGTGCACTCCAAGTACTGCCTGCTCAAGATAAGCTCTGACAAATCAACCTTTTTTCCCAACCCTGCTTTCAGCCGAAGTTAAGAATTTTGTCCTTACTTCAGTAACAGCAAGTTTACGTCATTTTCATTCTTTCTGACTCTTAGCTTTAATTATGGGCATCAATATGCATGTCACCTGGATTTGTTTACAGAGAATGCAGTAAATTTGGCAACGGCAAAGATTACGCAGTGGTATGAAAAAGTACAGAGGTATTTCCTGGACAAGTCTAGAATGTGTTAATCACAATTTCACATAACCAGTCAAACATACCACATTAGTATCACTGAGCTACATTACCAAAAATGGTTTTTTTACCAGAAAGAAATTTCATACACCTGTTCCCCTATAGCCAAAGTACACACTGGGACTTAAAAGCATAGTGTTTTCTTGCTCTTGATATGCTGACAAGCTCTGACATTTTAGAAATACAAGTATCAGAGTCTTATTAAGCATCTCTAACTATACAGGAGGCAGGCAAAAATCAGTAAGACGGTGCTGTTTTTCCATGTCATTTTTCAGGTTACAACTACATTCTAGTAAGATGTAAGCATCAGTTTAATAATTACTTGCTTCTGAATGCTTTCATGTTTGTGAAGTATCTAACACCTGCAGGTTGGATATTCTAATGAACACAGTTCAGTTGGTATGTGTTTTGAAACAGGAAACATTGCGTCAACCAACAGGCCACTTTCATATACCCTAGATGCTTCTCCAGGGCATTATAGTCTCTAAGCGTGCACGCAACAACTAAGAGGTTTCTGGGTATCTCAGATACTCATTTTTTCTTTAAATCAGAGTATTAATAAAATTTTGTAAGCTGTATGGTAAGATGTTCATCAAATTTTATCTCAAAATGAAACCCACTGAAGACAATGATGGTAAGCAAATAAAATAACGTTATTCTAGATACTGTCCTTATTAATGGTTTTGGTGGCGCTGAGCTACAAAAGTGAGTATTTCAGAAAGAATCTCAACATCTGAAGAAAAGAATGGTAGAATGATATTTAAAGTAGAAAGATCAACAGAAAGTTTTGCCTATATTTTTGTGGATGAAATTTGTGTGTCTGCAAAAATGGTCTCCACATTTCAAACTTGGTTTAAAGGCAGGTGGTTAGCAAAGGAAATTGTCATCTATTTTTTTTAACTTACTTTGTCACGCAAACTGCACAAACAAATGTACAGGCCCTGAAGAAATTTATGAAAGAAAAAAAAATCAACCTCATTGAACGAGAACTCTTTCCTAGCAAAGGATTCGTCTGGGGACATCAACTGTGCACTTTATACAAGAATTATACAGACAATGACAAAAACATGAATTCTTCAAGGCTAAAAATGCAAAGGCTAAAGAAAAAAAACTATCGTGAGGAGCAATGCAAACAAGTAAGTTCTGGAGGAATTTGTTTTTATAAGCCAGCATAAGCATTCACAGGTCTATCTGAACAGAAATATAAGAAAATTGGTGAACAGTATATACACAGTAAGCACTGTGAAGAAGAGATACATAATTTTTATTATATATTCTGTAAAAATAACCTACACATGCAGAACATGCCACCTAGCTTCTTACACAACACACATAATGGTAACTTTAGTTTCCTGTACGTCTGTGGATCCACTGGTCAGAAGGGGCTCAGGAAGCTTACGATGTTTGAGAAGTCCTGAGCCTGCTATGCATGTGTTCTTCTGTTCATGGTCCAAATAACAGCATTAGATGTGGCTGGAAATTACCAACAGTCATTAAGTCCTCAAATTCTGTGTGAGACTTCTCAAATGAGCTGCATCACAGCAGAACTGGTAGCTCTGACTCAAAACTCGGCTAGAGTTATCAACTGCAGCAGCAGATCTCTGTGCCTCCTGCTTTCCTAGCTCTGCTACCATAGAGTTACATATACACTGGTAAATCAGACATGCCCAGATCGCTCGTTTTAAAACTGAGGCCAGCTGTCAAAGAAGAGTCTGCAGCCATAGTACTTAATCTTTCTGTACTAGGTGGCTTTTGCTAAATGGCCTACTGGGAACAGGCCCTTGACCACACTAAATGCTTGAACCACACTTGGGAACTGTTTGGGAGAGCGTTAATTGGCAGAAGCTAGGACTGCGCAATGTGCTAAGTATTCAACAGCACAGAAGATTGAGTGCCAGTGTCCAGGAATGTTCCCTGGCTGCATCAGCCTAGATGTAGCCTTATTGTGTAAGTCACACCGCAATAAACAAACCTCTCTGCCAAAAAAACAATTTCTTTGCCACAAAGGAAGATATCTTGTTAAGGTCAGAGATTCTCTATTAACTTCAACAGGTTTTAGCACCTGTATTTATTTTGTGAGACATTCATATGGCACTTGAAATGTATCCTATAACTAGAGGAAACACTAGCTTTGGGTAACTAATGACGAAGAACTTCAGAGATCAAGATTTGTATTGAGTTTTGTAGACAAAGAGATGGCTCCGAAGTGAGAGAATAAATGTTTCTTTAGTTAAAGGTCTGGAAAGATCAACAAATACGTATTCCTAAATTTTCAGTGGTGCTTCTTAAAGCTTCTTTTAGCTGTAAGGAATACAACAAAAAGGATAGATTAAATGGAAAAACACGTGAGCGGCAGCTTTACACAAACAAAACCAGAGGTATATAAATATTATAGAAAATGTGCTTATAACCTCAAGTACACTTTATCACAAGTCACTCATATTTGCTTCCAAAAGAGAAAGGGACTGAAGGGTATGATGAAAAGGCAGAAGCGTGGTGAGAGTAAATATATAGTTTAAAATGCCTAGAAGGCTTTGTTCCCAAAGGTTTTTAGGCCTCATTTTTATTTACACTAAGGTACCCACTGCAGCAGTATAAAATTCATGTAAATTTTTTCGCTAAAAATGCGGTGAATTGAGGAAACAGATCTGCTATTTCCCAGTCTACACGAAATACTCTGTGATTACCGTATGTAAAAAAGAAATGAGATACACTCTTTTGAGTAACTCCATGAATATAAGGGGTTTTAAAACCATATGCACCTTAAACCTCTTTTGACATGAAAAGCCAGGGTTCATGGCCTGTACTGTCTGCACTGTTGAGAATAAATTGGTATCAGCAATCATAGTCATTAGAAGGGGTTCATATTTTAACCCTATACAGTTACAGCCTGAAACTATGCTTATTGGTGTCACTTATGACATTCTTATTCCACATACTTTGGTCAGACTCCTCAAAATTATATATTCATATTTCACTTTACTTAGCTAAGCTGATAGGCCAAATTACCCTAATATGTAAGTCCTCCACCGACAGCACTGAATACAATTTCAGTGCTACTACATACACTAGATGATTTGAAATTCATTCTTGAATCCAGCAGGCCACAGTCTCTCTGATGTAGATTTCTGACAATGTGCTAATTTACTTATGTCTGGTATAAGGTATGTTTGCATGAATAGGGTAATAAAAAAACCCATATGGTCTCTCTACTAGTTTCAACAAAGGAACTGCAGCTGGTTTGTTTTCTGGTTGTAGTGTAACAGAGCTCACTTCAGTACCAGGAAATGAACAATTCGTGTTGTTACTTTATTACCTTCCAGAAACATTTTGTTTATACCTGATCTTGTGCTTTGGATGTGTATCTTTTTTAATTGCTTACTCAATTCTCGGACTTCTTAAATAAGTCAGCATGTCTTGGCTGCTTTCCTTTCTGCATAATCCATACAACTGATAATTGTGGAAATAAATTACTACTCTATTGTCTCAATGCATCTCTGTGTTTTAATTCATTTAATACACATTGTCTCAATCAGAAGCAGGAAAAACACATAGGACATGGAATTCCGGTCCCAGTGAAATCAAACAAAGGCTTTGGCACTGACCTCTGTACAGATAGAATTTCACCACTCATGGCATTTATTGCATCTCAAATGTGTATCTGTAACTGAAACTTATGCCACTACCAAAGCTACTATGTGTACAGTATCAGAAAGGTTGTTTCAGATTATAGAGCTGGGCCTATGTATGTAGTTCGTTTTGCATTGTACATATGATGAAGTGCAAACAACCCTAATGCCTCAGAAATTCTCTGGGAAACTGCATGGAACTGTAGGGAAAAAATGAGTGCGTTCCTACTAAGATCTTTTCAAAATTATTTTCAGACCAGTCATGAACAACGTGCACTCTGCTTCAGTTCTTAGATGGTCTTACCAACCAGCACAAAATACTCTGGGCTGTACCTAAGACAACAGGATAAAATGTACTTCTTGAAATACAGTAAGACTGTGGTGCATAAAATCCCATGTACGTTAGATTTTAATTTCTCAGTGTGGGGTCCACAAATTACTAGCAGTGTAGACAGAAATACCAGAAGATCCCCACAGAGCTGACAAGTCATGTAGTGCTGGCTCCTTCATTATTTCCAGAGGCTACATACTGTTCGAAAACAAATAGTGCTCTAAATTATTTATAAGTAATGCGTTTGCCACAGAGATGTTACGTAATTTGGTGTGAGAATATAGATGATAAAACAGAGTTCTAAAATGCAGTCAGAATACTGATACAGTTTAAGAAACAAAAGTTACATATAAAATACTCTTATTAAAAGGAAATTCAAAAGCAACTGAAAGGGTAAAATCCATTCTATGAAATAATTCATTATTTTAAACAGCCTGCAGGCTAAGTGTTCAGAGTAAGCAAAAACCATCACAGAGCTCTAATCCTTCCCTCCAAAAAAGTTAACATGGTTTAAGAGTAGAATCGAGGAGACTAAAAAACAATAAGAGAAAGAAAAGTTCTCTGCAAGGAAACAGTAATTAGACCATCTAAACACAAATAAAGGAAGTTATGACAGAGATGTCCACAAATGGCATGGAGAAAAGAAGGGGGGAACAATAACACAGGAACAAACTGACTCTTAATAAAATGATAAGGAACCAACTTAAAAGTTAACAGAATAAATATTTTTTTCAAGAAATGCCTAGTTGTGGAACCTGGCGCTATAGGATGTTGTGGGTCAAAAACTATTAATAACTTCTAAACAGGATTAAACAAATTCATAGTGGTAACTATGCCTATTATGGATAATGGCTACTATGTGATCTGAATCTGGGACTTCTCACTGGAAAATAGAAAGTTGTGTGAGAAAGATCACCCCACATTTAGCTGATTTCTTTCTATAAATATCTTCTATTGGGCCCTGTCAAAGATTGATAATAGGTTAGAAGGACCTGGCACTCCTATGAAATAGTTATTGGCTGTCTTCTGAAAATCATGTTAAAGTACCATGACAATTCTAGCAAGTGCCGTTAGTACAGATGTTTATTAATTTACATCAAAACACCCATTATGGGAGCAGTTAGAGGAAAGTCCACATGTGAATGACAACATTTAAAATGTAAGTTTGAACCTGAGAGAGCCAGGGTTAACTTAAAACCTCCCACACTGAGTATGGGCGCTGCAGGGAACATAAAAGCCTGACCTCAGCTACGCCTTTGGCAAGGCTCCTGATCCTATGCAGTGAGACCTCACCCTTCCGTGTCCACACTCACCACGTTCCACATGTTAAGTACGCATCAGCTCACAGGATATCAAAGGAATTTTTTCAGTAAGTTATGATTATTATAGAAAGTTTAAGGAAAATGGATAAAAGAGACACTAAAGTTTCACTCAACCGATTAAAACACAAGAAGAGTCTTTGGGAAAAACAGTCTGAAAAATCCAAGCTTTGTACCTGGGTCCATCACAGACTGGTTCTGGACATAACATATAAATTTGTTCCTCAGTTCTCCTATTAATAAAACAGAAATACTAATTCAGGCTGTATAAGTTTTTGAGTTTTTTGTTTGTTTTTTATTTAAAACAAGAAATTTCATGGTAAAAAAAAGTAAAAAACATGTTTACATGAGTACATCATGAGTACATATATAACATTCCAGGCTATGGTTCATAATGAATACATAAACCATTACTAGTAGAATAACATTCTGCTTTAATTTTACTTGAAATAACAGATTTCCTTCTACAGTGGGCAGATTTTAACTGGCAAAAGTACCAACAAATCAGTATCTGAAGTTTTTAAATAGAAAGATGTAAGTTTAATCTTTAAAAAGTCCAGTAAGTTCTTTCTTAGTTATTTTTGGCCAAAACTATGAACTAAATTCAAGATGAATTCACAAATATCTTGTTTTCAGACAGAAATTGCACTTTCATCAAAAACACCTGGCCCACCATTTGCAATACTTCCCTACTTCACAGAGGCATTGTGAGACACTTAAATAACACTTGCAAGAGGCAGAGGATTTATAAATCACTGTAAGAGTAAAAATAAGCCTGAATATTGTGAGCCAACTATTCTTTCAAAAGCAAATGGAGATTAAAATATTCGATGGAGTTTGTACAAAGAACAGCTTGAACTTTGCCAGTTCAGAGCTGGTTGTACTCATTAATGCAGGAATGCCCTCAGGCTGCTTTGTGCGGAAGGTATAATGTAGAACTGGATTTCTCTGGAGTTTTGAAGGGCATCTGGAGAGTCATCTTAAAAAAAAAAAAAAGCTTCAAACCTTCTTCTCCTAACACGACACAACCCTTCTGCAAGAAAATACATCCAGTTCCTCTGATGTAGGAGCAGGAAAAGAATGGAGAAGGATTTAAAAGGCCAGTGTAGGGAATGAGGAGATCTTAGGTGGTATACAGAGCAGCAGGCTAAGAATTGCCAGGGTGAGAAGGCGAGCAGCCATGCAGCAGTCTAAAGAGTATCACTCTACTTCCTTTTGCTTTGTAAAGTCTCTCTGCAGAGCCAAGTTACTTATATGAGGCAAAATATTAACTTTAAACAGTAGTTAAGGTAGTCATTAGACTCAAGATTACTGAAAGATGACTATGCAAGATAGCTACAAATTATTATAAACAAACATTTGAGGCATGACAGGCTCTTCCTAGGCTGGCCTACTGTACGTCAAGAAGCCAAGAAAGGCTTAATTCTGGCAGCCGAATTCTAGCAATATGTCATTCCTCAAGTTCTTAATGAGAACATTTTGACTATTTGCTGGCAAGCTAAAAAAAAAGAACATGCTGTTCAAATAGGAAGGGGAAAAGCAAGCTGACCAGTTGCAGCAAGCGTTACTGAACTAAAATGGAATGTACTTATTCTCTAGCTGGGTTTTCCAGTGATACAAATACATTTTGTTAATGTATCATGCCTGAAAAGAAAGTGATACTACACACAGTCCAAAATTAAAACAAAAATGTCTCCATATATTTAATGATACTACTTTATCATTCATTCAGATATAGCTTATAAAATAGGCACAGAGAAGAGAAAAATGTGGAAATCAGAAGCATCAGTGGGAAGGAAGCGGTAAAGCAGACCTGCAACTCTACAGTTTCACGAGATGAAGACAGGAAGCACTCGCCCCAGTTGGGTTGTCTTTCTCTTCTAAGAGGCAAGAGAAACCACCAACAGGCATGGTCTGTTCAGCACAGCCCCCTTAGCTGTCATTTGCAGCACAGTGGAGAAACCTAACAATCTCTCTACCACCTGTATCAGTCTGATTTAACCTACAGTTGCTCTGAGCTAGCATATATGAGACAGTTCAGACCTGAGTATGCTCTAACTTAATGAAGCACAGGACAAAACAAGTTCCATTCCGTAATGTGTCCCTTGCACATTATAGATCATTGTGTCACACAATGATCGCATGTTCTCTTAGCAATGTTTAGGGGCTTTGACTGTTAAAAAACTTCCTCTAATTTCCAATCTAAATTTATTCATACACAGCTTCGAGTAATTTCTTAATAAAACTTTTTTTTTTTAATTAAAGCAAGCTTCCTTTCCTGTCACATTTGCTTCAACTAGTACATTCAAAGACTGTAAGCTCTTTTATGCTTCACTTGTCTAAACTAAACAATCCAGGTTCTTATAGCCTCTTGTCCACTCCTCTCTTTTAGTAGTATTTTTTATTTTTTGCAACTCTTTTGAGTCCAATTTCTTGCATGTGGATTGCCAGATCTATTCTGAGTTTTTGAGATAAAGTTTCACCAGCCACACATACCACATGTGGCATTAGTACTTCCTTATCTGTACAAGAAATAAAAGGTTGAATTTACTTAGGACTGAATTTACATTTTCCACAGTAACATCAAATCAGTGGCTCACAGCCACCCTTTCTTTGGCTTATACATCCGGCTCTTTCAAATCCTCTCATCTCCCATCCAACAGGCTCTGAGCTTGTATCAGAGAGCGTTTCCTATTCACTTCTGAGCATGTGACCTTGACTTTATATTTTTCTATTTTATTCCCTTTTATTTCTCTATTCCTCAAGGTCATCCAATTATTCTAGTAGAACACCATCCTACAGGGACTATTTCCCAAATTCATGATGTCAACAGATTTCATTAGCAAGTTCTAGTTTTTGTGCCAAGATCACTAACGAAAATATTAAACAATACCAGCTTCAATACAAATTTTTGGACAGAGGTCTAACAACTTCTCCCTGCCATTCAGCATAACATATTGCCACCTTTTCCGCTGAGCTATTTCTTTGCCCGTCTCATTTACTAATCCCCCCCCTTCTTGTCTGGCATGATCTGTCTACGGAAAAAAAGACGTTTTATTCTATTTACTTCCACGTCTTTTTTTTTTCCTCCTGTAGAATTTGCTTTTTTTGTTTTTTTTAAATCTGAGGAGAAACTAAAAGGTGCCTGTCCTCTATAAAAAGCCAATCTGCCATAGTATCCATGTCCTGTCCATGTTACAGAAAACTAGTCAGTTAAGATGTTCACTTCACCTTTGAGCCTCATCAAGAAAATCTTCCCTCTCGACTCCAGGAGCAAGCGGTTCCTACTCTTCCTTTGCTTGTCCAGAAAAGTAGTGACATGTTTTTACAACAGAATCAATAACCAGAGACTAAAATATAAGTTTTTACTAAATGTTAGTATTGATCTGGCTTTAAATTTATCTGACAACTTAAAAAACTCCCTTCCCATAGATTCCTCTACAATTTAAGTAGAACATAGTACAGAGGCATTTGAACTAGCTAGCTCTGGAAATAGAAAAAAGTCTGGACGTCTCAGCATGGTAATACCTACAAAGTCATCATGTTCTTTGATTACTGGCATTTAAATTTTGTATAGACTAAAGTCACATATTAAATTTACATCTGCAAAGTAACTTATTAGTTTGCAATTGAAAACCACCTTCTGTGTGTAGAAATGGAGCTAAACATTTTTACATGGCACTATATATTCTGGGAGCTCTGAAAATTTCAGAAAGGATAAAAAAAGGAAAAGGAAAAAAAGGAAAAGGAAAAAAAGGAAAAGGAAAAAAAGGAAAAGGAAAAAAAGGAAAGGGAAAGGACGATCTAAATCCTGAAATATAATGAGCACTAACACTGAACAAATCAACTGTTTTGTTGTGCTTTTTTTTTCCCTAAGTCAGCCTATTTTGTAACACAATCCTGTTACATTTTGCTTCAGTATAGGCTAAGGTGTGGACTCAGCTCATACATTTTAAATCAAATCATGTTCAGTTTCTCACACAGGATAAAATCAGTTTTTTAAATACTTGCTAACATTTTTGCATTCTATTATCTGAAGTATTTAATGTTTTTTTCAACTTTTAATGAGACAGAGTATATATCATGTAACGTTAACGACTGTAATGCTCCTAATTTTATATTCATTGAATACTGCTCTTTTGTCTTTTACTTCAGCTTGGGGTTTCACCCAAAAAGCTCAATTTAGCCACAGAAATTGCCTATGTGAATCCAAGGAATGAGATTTTAACAGAACCCCTCTCTCTTTCTTCCCTTTTTCTGCTGCAGACATCCATTCTTCTTGGCTTATATCCTAAGAGACAGCAATGAACCAGACCTACAAATTTGAAAGGATTGTGCAAGACTGATGCAACACAAAGAAAGATCATTAAAACTACATTTTCAAGAGCACTCAGATGAGGACACAGTTTGTAAAAAGTGCCTGATGTATACAGCATGCATAGAACTTTCTCATACTTCTATTGTTCCAAGAACGAACTTTAAAAACAGAACAGCCTAAAATAGGAGAGAATTTCAGTTGCATTGTTTTCCACAGAAGTAGATTATTGGACTAAAAACCAGATTATCCAAGAGGAAAAAAAAAGTCATTCTCAAGATTTACGCAACCCCTACCCTTTCCCTCGTTCCTAAAGAACGAACACAATTGTGCACAGACAGATCTTGTTCCAAGCCCGTTATCATCACAAAATCTGGAGAATGAAAACTGACATTTCTTTTTCTCAGGGTGAAATCCTAGATGACTTCAATGAAATTGCTTTTGCCATCCCACTGAACATTTTAGCACTTGAAAAATTATGGGGAAAAAAATTATGGTCAGTATAATGTACAATGAAAAAGAGCAAAATACATTGTGTTTATTCCTGCACCTAAAGGAGGAAGACATAAAAAATAGTGGTTACGCTCCACCAAAGTGTGTCTACAGCTAACTAAGAGGAGGAGGAGGAAGAAGAAACTTGAACATTAATGATGGGAAGTTCAGAATCTCAGCCCATGAGACAGCATACAGCAGGCTCCTCCCTGTAAGAGTGTAATGCTCTTTGAACTCTCTTGTGGTCTCCTGTTGTCTGTATTACTTTATTTTTAACCTAGCTAAAATAAACCAACACTTCTTAACACTCTCATTGCTTCTGAAGCTTAACTTAGCTTTTAAGATGAAAAAAATCAGTGATGCTTTTTCAGACAGGATCAATTTTCTCCTCCTTTCAACGAAATCTTCTTATATCCTTTTTCCTTCTTCTCTTCTTATTGTTGATACTAACTCTTGTTTCATTACTTCATTCTTATTTTTCACCTTTATTTTTGTCATTGCTATTCCATATCCTCCCCCAAAACTGTATTTCTCCTCATTTTATTCTCAACTCTCTGTATTTTTTCTTGCTTAGCCTTTCTTAGAGGCCCCGTATGCATGGAGCAGGCCTGGAGCATGTCCATAAGCAGCAGCACAGCCAGAAAGGCTATGAAGAGCAAAATAGCTTTTAAACATAGTGCTCCAGATAGGATGAAAAAAGGAGTGGGGAAACTAGCTGACTGAACATGTCTGCCTGAACGAGTCTTTAAAGAAATGCTCCACTAGCCTATTTTGAAGAAGGACATGGATATGCATACAAATTTTAGACTCCATACAGGATGTGGGAATGCGAGCAAACAGATGACTAAGCTTCATGTGACTGCTTGCTCCAGGCTGCATAAGGAAAACTTTGCTAGAGTATGTTTAAAAGGAAAGGTTGTGGGTATAGGTACTCATGGTAGGGAAAACTTGAGGACTGGAATATAGTCAGGTAAAGTTACCCACGAAATAATGTGTCTTCACTTAGCTTCCTGAAAGTTGAAGATGTATTTTTTAATTGTTCTGTTCCTGTTTTGGATCTTTTTGTGATAATACAGCTGAGCATAGAACCTAGAGAACTTGGACTAAAATATTGTTAGGTCTTCCTTTCAGGCCCCCTAGCAAATGCATACAATTATTATTTTATGTTGCAAATAATAAAAATACTATTTATTTTTTCTCTGTTTTTTTTTTTACTCCTCTATGGCTCTCCTTCCTACCAATCTGTTTTCCTTATTATGGGTAACTCTTGGAGTATTATGAAGGGCACTGAGCTAACCTCTCAGTGAAAAACCACTGCTCCTGAAGACAACTATAGGAGTGTCTTGGAATTTGAAAGATTTTTTTCTCCTCTCTGGGCAGAAAAGTTTAAGCATATAATCTGACGATACCCCAAAGGCTTAGAGAACATGAAAAATCACATATACTTAAGTAGTTTAGCAATACAGTATCTTAAGTAACCCTTATCTTAGTCAATTAAACTTTATCCTGCTACTGTTTATGCAGAATAGGGCCCAGTTTCCCTGATATCTTTCAAACTGCAGGTTCTTCTAGAAGAATGATTTTCTTAATTCTTTTTCTTCTGAGCAGAGTAGCAGAGCCTCAGACACTCTCTTAAGAGCTCAACAATTACTTCACAAAAACATGATGGCACGTGCCAGCCACTGAAATTAAACATACTTTTCAATTATAATGGGAATGTCCCACAAGTGTCTTAAAGGCAATGCTAAATGGTGGTTGATCACATAACATTCTTTATGATGGGCCGTTAAAACAGACTGGACCATAACAGGCAGTATAATGTCTAGTGCTGAATTGCATTCAGTGAAAATACTACCAAAAAAAGATTTAACTAATAAACCACATCTTAAATTCTGCATTAGCTTGTGGAATTTTCTGCCTCAGACCCTACACATCATTTGCTAAATTCTTTTTGCAAAATCACCCAGTAAGTACAGACACGTCCTGTTATATATGAAGTTGATTTCACGTGATTACCAGCTCATAAGGTGGGAGCTCAATGCAGAAGAACAAGAGTAACAATGACAAAATTGATTAGCTACTCGACAAAACATTACTTAACTAATTTTTTAAAAAACACAGACTTTAGTCTTCTACCCCTCCAATCTGAGATTTGAAGCAGATATAATTTCTTCATGAAACATTTGAACATGAAGAGGACAGTAACTGTTTGAAAAGGTTGTTGCAAACGTGTTCCAAGTGTCAAGTAGAAACATGAAAGAAGAGAACACGTGTCCCAGTATAGCTACAGGTATGAAAATGATCATAGAAACAGTATGTACACAAATCACATGACACAATAAAATTATTTCAGAGGAAGGAATCAGAATTTATTTACAGATCAGCCAGTGGCAACAACAGTATAAATGATGCTGGAACAGAAAAGTTCTAACACAAAAATAAACCCTTTTGTGTGCAGCTGCGAAACACAGATTTTCAGCTCATTCATCAGTGAAAACTATGTGTGATGCCTGCAGCTTTGATAAAAAGTATTTAATGCAATTACTTTGAAACCTTTTGATGGTTTAACATCTATCTATGTTAAGATTTTTCTTTCGGTCTATAACTTTCCATAAATGTGTTTTAACCTAGATTGGACATGTGCAAAACCCCAACCCCCTGGATATGCTGAGGGATTTGAATATGGTCTGCCTCCACTCTCTTCCAGCTCTGTGTTTCGTGTCACACTCCAGCCCTCCCTCCATCAACTGCTCTGCCACATTGTTCTTTCTTCCTTTGGAAAATCTTAATATTGGCCTGTTAGCCTGGAGCCAAGCTGAATTGTTAGATTACCAAGTAGAACTGTAAAAGCCTGTTTTACTGTACTCTGGATCCCTCTCCTCCAAGTTTAACACTTTTTTCAACTCTCTAGTCAACTCTCCAGTTTAACACTCTCTGTTACTAATACTACTAACATCAGTATTAAAACCACGTAAACATTCTTCTGCATCCCTGCATCATGCATAGCACATATCCTGTGCTGACAATAACTGCAACAGGAAATCATTTGCCCTTGTAGCATTGTTTTGTACTTGCACCATTTATTCTAATTTTAAAATTCTTCTTTTAGCTCATTTAGGGCTTCCTGTGCTGCACCTGTGTCATTCTCTGTCTGAGCTATGTGGAAGACTCTATTAAGATTCACCGGTAGAGAATCTTTAAATATACCATAATTAAAGCTCACAGACTACACTTTGAGAAAAAAGGAACAGAAGAAACAAATATAAATACGAAGGAACTTCTAAAAGATTAGCAGTGAAAAACAAATCTGTGCTGAAAAAGGGCAGAGGCAAAGAAGAACACAGAGTCGGCGGAGAAGCAAAAATATCAAAATGAGGTCATAATCAGAATGAGGTCATAATCCTACTTTGCGATTCACAGATGCCTTTGCTTGACTGGCTTTGCAAAGAAGTAATGCAGGGATCAAGGACTCAACTGATACTAACCAAAACAATAAGCAGAATGTTTTTAATAAATATACAGTAACAAGATGCATTAACACAAAACTGGATTTTTAATGGTTATGTTGACATACCGACTTTTAACGTGTTTTTATCTTAAAATCTCTAGTGAGAACTAGAAATTCAAATACCTATCAATGAACAGCTAAGAGACAACTACACAAAAAGAATAAGCATGCTCACTGTGCCAATATACTGCATGAATCTTCGGACAATGAGAGAAGCAGATATTCAATTCCCTACAAAAAATCACAAAACCTAGGAAACTTATCAGAAAACAAGAGGCAAACAACTGTGTCATCTGTCAGAAACTTAGAAAGTGTATACATGTCAGTTACTCACCATAACATCCGAAAGGCTCAAGAAAAAACACTTTATACAAATCCTGTATTAAGTTACTCCAACTTGTGAATGTTAAGATGACTATCTAAATCACTGAAAAGTGTGGTGAGAGATATATACACACACACATACCAAAAGCCTACAAAATTTAATGAAAATATCCCCAAAGAATTTTTGGGGTTTTTTTAAGTAAAAAAGTTGGCCACCTGATGAAAAATGTTGGAGAGTGAAACTGAGAAAATTGCCTTTGTCAGTGGGCTTCTTACACCAGCAATATCATGGAAGAAAGACTACCAAAAGTAATGTGATCAAAATGTACTAAAACTGATTTTAATGAAAATAGATACAAGAACAACAAAAGTGTAATATTTAAGTAAGGCAGCGAACTAATCTCATGCAGTGCCTTGCGTTCCACACAGTAAGCTCTGGAGTGAAATGTTACTGCAATTTGGATGACCCAAAGGAGATGCGGGAAGGGAACTTCACAGGGAAATTATTTAACTTACTATTGCAGAAGATACTATTGGAAAAGTGAACATACCCTTATACACATAAGCACTATTCCAATCCTGAAAGACTATGAAAAAGGCAACTTGAAGAGAGAGAATACAGAAAGTTGTCTTCAGAAACATGTGCTATGGACTGATGTTGGGTGTGGTAACACTTAAAACATCATTAATAATCTAGAAATGAAATCTACATGTTTATCCAGGAAGATGGTAATAATAGTGAAATATAGAAGGTACTCGAGCAACTAGGAGTATTCATCACATGTAATTCCTTTTGTAAACAACAAAAGGAAACACCACTCCCTCCCCAAAACAACAGACCAGATAAAAATCCTTGGGACACGACTTTGGGGCAGTGAAACACGTACCACCTCAGGCAAGTGATACATAATATAGGATGTTTCTGGGCAACGCGGGAACTCAAACGCAACCCTACTCTGAGGCGTTATGTGCACTTGTTGAGGGTTTGGCTGAAAAGCCGCCCTCTCCCTGTCAGCCTGTGCTGTCTCATGGGCACCTCAAGTCAAGCCAATGTGCGCGGACAGATATTCTGGAACAGGCACTGGGAAACAACTGCTGGAAAAACAACCGCTGCCTGGTTCATTTTAACGGGTTATTAACTCGAAAACCCAGTGGCTTGGAACGGCCCCAACAGAGGCTTTCTGGGCTGCAACCGGACGGCTTTCGAGAGCTGCTCCCAGTTACCTGCGACGCAGTCACGGCGGCTTTCACACTGAGGACAACCGCGCTCTCAACCAGTGATAATACGGAGAGGGGGGGATCGGGGGGGCGGGTTTGCGGCAGCCCCTTACCTTGCCACGGCTCCCCGCCCCGCCCGCCCCGTCGGCTGAAGCGCCACAGCAACGCCCTCCTGCCCTCGAGCGCGGCCCACTCAGGTGATCCCTCCCGCCACCCGTTGCGCATGTGCAGCCCCAGCCGCGCGCCGGCTGGGTGGCCACGCCCACCTGCCGGGCTCTACCCCAGGCATGGCGGGAGGCGGCGACACTGTGATTGGTTCGGCCCCTCCAATCGCGCTCCTCCGCCTCCGCCTCTCCTCCCTCAGCGCCCGCTCCCTCTTCCTGGCGCCGGGCGCGCTCGGGAAGATCCGGACTACCGCCGGGGGACGTGCGGCCCCCCCGCTCCCCGGCCAGTCCACTGCGCAGGCGCGCCGCAGGGCGGGAGAGGGCGGGGGAGAAGCAAGGAGGAGAAGGGGGGGGAGCAAAAGTTGCTGTGAGGGCGGGGCCGCGCGTGGAGTCGCTGCCGGGAGGGGGCGAGAGAGGAGTTGCGTGCGGGAGCCGCTGGGGACGGTCGGTGAGTCGGGGGTGCGGCGGGCGGGGTCCGAGGTGTGGATGGGGGAGCGGGGTCCGACTCTGCTCCCCCGCGGGACGGGGCGATGTGTGCAGCCGGGGGACGGGATCCGCCGCGGGCCGTTCACCTGCTG
>Ga0065711_1029338_pt1 | contig 36611 bp, 33 predicted proteins | sample Hoacrofraction12_FD_59098 | JGI IMG/M metagenome (GOLD analysis project Ga0065711, IMG submission 59098) | Hoatzin crop microbial communities from Cojedes, Venezuela - Epithelial fraction 12 v2 (version 2) | ecosystem: Host-associated > Birds > Digestive system > Esophagus > Crop | place... | reverse complement strand
CCATGCAGATGCCCTGCAGAGCCTGTGTGCTGCAGCCGGAGCAGCAGCTGGGGCGAGCGGTCCTGGTGCTAGCGCGTTGCATGGGGTTTTAAATGCACAGATCCGTGGCTTTTCCAGAAAGCAGTTACGCTTGAGTCATCCAGGGTTTGCCACGTGTTTGTGCAAAATTGTAAGGAAAACAATCCCACAAGGCACTTTCCACAGTTGGTTTTCCCCCTCTCCTGTCCCCACTCCCGTGGTAAGCCGGTGCAGAAACGCGCTGGTGAGCTCTCATGGAAAGGCGGCAAGTTTGATGGCTGAGGCCAGTGTTCTTGCAGGGAGTGCAGGGTTACCTTTTACAGGCCAGGCGGAGGGGGCACGTCCTGAGCTGATGCTTTACGTTGCGTCAGAAACGCTTGAAGAAAAACTTTGCGATTATGAACGGGCAATAAGAACAGTTGGGCAGATCCTCCACGGCTGTGGTATTGGCAGTGACGGGCGGCTCTTCGTGTTGTCATCCCGTCTCTTAACAGGCAGCGGCTCACAGATCACCTCTCCTCTCAAGTGTGACTACAATATCCCACCAGCAATTACAATAATTACTTAAATGTGAAAGTAATATTAGACAGTGTAATTAGCTATTTATAACTGTTGCGCAGATGGCTGCAGTCACTGCGGGCGGCTCCTCTGCACAGTCTCCACACAACAGTGCCCAGCCGAGAGCCCAGAGAAAGCGGAAAGGAGCCAGCTCTTTTCCAGATGTTTTTCCAGGTGTCCGGGCTCCGCTTCGCGGCGGGCAGCGGTGGCCGCAGCTGGCGGGGAAGGGGGTGCCGGTGCCAGGTGGCCCGCCGGCGGCTCTGCGCCCGTCGCTCGCCACGGCTGTGTCGGGAGAGCTGCGGGGAGGAATTATCTGGAGGAGAAGCAAAAGCCTTGGTTTGGCATTGCTGTCCAGCCTGGAGGAGATAGCAGCATTGTGTGAAGCATTTACCTGTGCTAAAAATCTTTGTTAGAATACACTATTATGTTATTAATTTTATAATTACTAGGTATCAGCAGTGAGTCAAAGTAATATGTTTAGAGAATAGTTTTTACTTTGATAGTGTCTTTAGCATGTGTGGCAAAGCAGGAGAAGCTAAATTGGTTTTCTCTGATCTTTGAACAAATATGCATTAATTAAATGTGCCATGCCCGGGTGTTTACGTATGTTGCGGGAGGAGCCACTACCGGAGCATTCACACAGCGCTGGAGGAGTCGCACACACAGCACCCGAGACCCTCGCTGCTGGGACCGGGGTCCCTTCGGAGCGGGCGATCCCCGTGAGCCCATGAGTGCCCCTGTTCGACTCCCCCACACACACGCTCACTCTCGGGCTCGACCCTGAGTTTCCCAAAGCGCGGTCTCAGACACGACGTACGCCGGGTGAGTTTGTGGAGTGGGACAGCGGTGTGAACCAGCTCGAGCTGGGTGCCGCCAGAGAGGGACCCTGAGAGAAGAAATCCCTGGGCAAATCTACCTTTACGGTCTGAGTCTCTGCCTCACGCGTGTTCTCCACATGGCAGCGGGGTCCGATGGTGTTATTTGGGTCTGGGGGCTTTTTCTTCCTTGTTGGGCTCCTTGACGGTCCCTGGGTGGGCGGAGGATTCTTCTCCTACCTTCAGAGAGGCCCTGCTGCTTTCCAGCGACGATTTACAGCTTCTTCGCCTTCCAGCTGCCACTGGATCCTTGGGGCCATCTCCCACCCAGCTTGGCAGGGTCCCAGCAAATGCTCACTGCATCCAGGGGACAAATTCACAGCGTGCGGCCGAAGGCTTCAGTGAAGTTAGCTGCTAATGCTAAGCAAGTTAGTTATCTGAATATATATTTATATATGAGTAGTATAATAGAACACAAAACATCAACTCTTCTGACATTTCAACTGATTTTTTTTCTGTGATGCGTACATAGCTTTGGAAATAACTAATTTCCATACTTCTGCTTGTGTTTTGGAACTTTTTCTTCTACTAGCCTAGTGGTATCTGTGCTTGGAAATGGCCATTTAACTCTTGGGTGTTTTTCCTACTACAAAGCTGTAATTTTTTTCTTTACATCTGTTGCAACTGTTTCAACCCTTAAAGCACATAAACCAGAAGAGTCTATTGATCTCCAGTGTTGACTAGAATAAACTTTTAGGACTGCTCAGTTTAGAAATAAATTTGTTTCTCCTCAGAAAAATATCTCCTGGAGCTTTAAGGCATTGACTTTACAATTAACTAAAGGAAAGACTGGGGTTTTATTACACAGCGCTTCTGAAGCCCCTCTGATAACAAAACATATGTTTAATAAACTACACAACACTGATGGCAAAGAGAAAACCTTTGCAAGAATTCCTTTGTAATCTGGTTGATGTAATTCAGAACTGGTGGAAGAACTTGAACAGAGGAAAACGGGAGAAGACGAACACGGCATATCAAAACACAGAACATGAAAAGACTTTTTTTGAAAGGGAGACTTCAAAGTTGGGGATCCAGATGCTGGAGTCACTCACTGTGATTTGGGATGCGAGCACAAGAGCGTATTTGCAGGGTGAACAACACTTTTGAGAAGAAAACAGAGAGCCCCAGTACAAGCCCATTGGCCGCTGCGAAACAAGAGGCGAGCGCTGTCTGTACGCTTGCAGGGATTTCAGCGGAGCCGCACAGGGTCAGGTTTGGTTTTGATCTTCTGAAAGCTCAGCCTACTGATGCGTTGTGGATAAAGTTAATGCTAATACATAATTACAAAACTGTCTTGTAGTCACTCCAAAATCCTTTTTCATTGCTTTCCAACCTTCTCTAGGAAACACAGAAAATTCTTGCGGTAGTACTGGGGCCACAGGCAGAAAGCTGCTGCTGAGTGCAAGCTGGTCTCCCCCGAGATACCCAGCTGCACAAGCAGCGTCTTCAGGGCCAGGTCTGCCGTAGGGATTCAGCGCTGGCACGCCATGTATTTGCAGAAAAGCCAAAGAAAGAGAAGCCAGAGGCATTGGCAAGATTTTGGCAGCTCAGACAGGGAGGAGGGACACTGCGAGCAGCATCGTTCTGCTGGCAGGAGGCTCCGGGGGCGAGGGGCGGTGCGGCTGGGACGGGGTTGTCTTCAGCAAATAAAGTGCTGGGAAAAGAGAATTGCTCAGTGTTTTGTTTGCCCTTCGAAATGCTGTCTTTGTCCATGCACAAAGAAATCTGGATAGAAAGAACTTGTCAAAAATGGAAGAATCTTACTGAAATCCCATTTCAGAAGCACGGGCTCCTGGTCGGGTGTTTACGGGTAGCTGCATCGCGGGCTCCAGGAGGGTGGGAGGCTAAAACTGAACAAGCAGAAGATGTTTCCAGTTCCATCTGTGGGCGACAAAAGAGGTGCTTGTGCTGCAGAAGGACGTTAGATATGCGACAAGATTTTGAGCAGCACATTAATCTGTGCACATAAAGCGTTGTCTGCTTACAAACGTGCCGTTAGGGGTGGGAGCTTCAAGTGTCCCCACTACTGCAGGACTGGGGTCCTCTTTCCAGACAACACGATCTGAGCAAAGCCAATACCAGACTCCATCTACCTCATTTGGGGTAAAAACCTCCCGGGGTCCCATCCTGCCATCTGGTACACAGCATTCCTCTCATGAGTTGCTTAATTTTCACAACAGAACCTCACCATACCCCGGGGTACATTCTCATGCCGTCAAGAGGTAGAAATACCAAGAACTGGTGAAACTTCCCCCAAGCCCAGCACATTCTCCCACCCTGAAATTTCTTCTGGCCAGAGAAATCCCCATGCAGCCTGACCCCAGCACAGCACTGCGCTGAAGAGGTTGCAGCCCCTCGAAGCAGAGCCATCCAAGGCGATGCTTCCAGCTGGTGCAGGCCTGCCCTGGGCATCACCCTTGCCCCCAGGCAAAGCCTGGCTTTCTGGCCCAGCACCAGGCTGGTTTCTAATGCAGGGGCTTCAGCTGGGGCGGGCATTCAGCCTGGCCTCGCTCACCGGGCATCAGCCACTGCTGCTGGTGACAGACTGTCTCACACACTGTCAAGAGACACGGAGTGGGTGCCATGCAGTTTGTGTGTAATTATTTGCCAGGAAACCAGAATTCGTTATTTCCAAAAAATCCATAGGACAGCATTAAGCTTGGAGCCCACGTATGTTTCTAAAAATGCACACAGATCCAAATACACATCTTTGGCCTCCTGCAGAAAATAGAGTGTTTTTCAGAGAGGTTATAGCATATGTGTGGAAAAGAGGTATATTCCTCCTTTCTCTTTTGTAATGATGGTCAGAACTGAGTGATTTGGATACTTTTGCAGAGGAAGTCTCAGAGCTGTAACACTCAAAATAACCGTTTACAAACCATTGGTTTTGTAAGTGGTAGCACAGTTTCCTCCACAAGCAGGGTCAGAGAGGGCAAGAGACCTGTTGGTAGATTTCTCTTTGAACTCAGTGACCTCCTATTTTTATGTTTGAATTCTGTTGTGCCACATCAGTAGCAAACGGTGCTCTGGGTGTAAGGCACCTGTCCCCTGGTGATGGGAGACAAAATCAGGTAGCTGTGTACTTCCTTCATCTAGAAAAGTGTTTTGTCTCAGGACTAAACAGCTATCTTTCATGACTAAAAAAATGACATTTTAAGTTACAGTCGTGAAATTGATTTTTAAAAAACACCATGAAATTCTGTAACAAAAACTTTCAGAATTTGTCCTCATAAGTTGACATTGACTTAACAGAAGCCCTTTTTTCCCCCCCTAGCAGAAGTATTTCATCAGGCCTCTCCCACCTGTGTCACAGGACTGATTTTTGGCTCCTAGCAGTGCATTTGGGAGGTGCTCGCCAGCTGGATGCAGGCAGCAGGCGCTGGCTGGAGCTGCCTCGACCTCCCCAGTTGCAGACAGACTGTGCTGGAAACAGTGGGGAGTGGATGCACACCCCAAACTCTGCTTAGAATCATAGAAACCATAGTTTGGGTTGGAAGGGACCTTTAAAGGCCATCTACTCCAACCCCCCTGCAGTGAGCAGGGACATCTTCAACTGCATCAGGTTGCTCAGAGCTCCATCCAGCCTGACCATGAGTGTTTCCAGGGATGGAGCAGTGACCGCCTCTCTAGGCAACCTGTGCCAGTGCCTCACCACACTCATTGTAAAAATTTTCTTCCTTATATCTAATCTTGATCTACCCTCTCTTAGTTGAAAGCCATTACCCCTTGTTGTGTTGCTGCAGGCCCTGCTAAGAAGTCCCTCTCCAGCTTTCTTGTAGGCACATTCAGGTACTGAAAGGCCGCAATAAGGTCTCCCTGGAGCCTTCTCTCCTCCAAACAGCCCCAACTCTCAGCCTTTCCTCACAGGAGAGGTGTTCCAGCCCTCAGATCATTTTCACAGCCCTCCTCTAGACCCACTCCAACAGGTCCATCCATGTCTCTTCTGTGCTTCACGGTGGACTTCTCCAAGCTCCTCTAGGAATGCGAGGAACCCAACCCACCTTGCTGAAAATGAGCCGGTGCAGAAGGCTGTGGCACGGCTTCCCACTGCAGACGTGGCCAGCAGCTTCCCTTGCGGTGGGCGAGCCAGGAGGGGTGGTCCTGCAGCTGCTGGGCTGGCCATGGCCAGTGGTTACAAATCACTGCCCACTCCTGCACCCCCTGCACAGAACGCCCTCCATCAGATCTCTGCTGCTGCTCCCTACCTGGTAGGGTGCAGCCCCCCACCCTCTTGTCTCTCCACACTGGCAGCCCCTTCCTGCAGCGGGACGGTGGGGTCCCTCGGTGGCAGCGCTGGGGTCTGTGATGCTGCGGGGAGTGGGAGCGTGGCTGGACCAGCCTCCTGAGGCACCAAGCCCACCAGCCTCCTGAGGCACAGAGGGTGCTGGCAGCGAGCAGGAGAGGGCAGATCCTCAGCCACCCACCCCGACCCGAACGCCCGATGTTCGCAGGGTGAGGTGCTGGGGAAAGGCAAGCAGGTGGCTGCAGGCACTGCAGGGGCCAGGCAGGAGCCCTGCATTGCAGGCTGTGGTGACAGGGGCCAGACAAATGCCTTCAGCTGGAGGAGAGGGCTGTAACCCCCCACGCTCTCCCAGGGCCTCGCTCCATCTGTCAGCATCGCCCGAGTCTGCATTCCCGCTGCCACTCCACTGCTAAATAGCATGGTACATAGGAGCAGCGCATCCCAAGTGATGAACCAGCATTTTTACTGTGCGATTCCCTATTTACCTACTTTTAACTACAGCATCTTCTCTTGATCTTTATCTGATGAGAGCAATCTCTTCCCATCGGGAATCAGGTGAGAAGCATTTAATCTCCAGCTTCAGTTTTCTCTGGGCTCCTGCATCACTGGCTTTGTCATCACTTGTTCCACACTGGTTTATGAACAAAATGCTTTCATGCCACAATTTGCTGTCTGGTTGATAAACAAGCATCTTCGGCCCTAGGCAAACTCGTAGTCATTGCTTAACATGTAAGCAGAAATCAGGCGCTAATGTGAACGTACTTCATAATGTTTCTGGGTGGACAGCATGCAGAAAAACATGAGAGCACCCTCATTTTCAGCCCTGCACCCACAGTCATAGGAGGAAAAGGAGCTTGCTGTGTTTTCTTGCACCCCACATCTCCCCTTCCCTTGCTGCTGGAGCAGTAATCCGGTTCCCCAGCAGACCCCTGCATGCTGGGTCTGGAGGGGTACAAACCCAAGTCCTGGCTGACACTGGTGGTTCTTCAGTGACCTGAAAAAGTCACCATTAACCATTCCCTGACCTGTGCAGTGGGGTCAGTGCCAATTTCCCCTCTGACACCTGTGAAGTGGTTGGGGTCTGGGAATAAAAAAATGATGCTGCCCACATCCTGTCCCCCTTTAGGTATAAGAAATTGTTTCTTAAAAAAACCCAAACCAAACAAACAGCAAAAGGGTGAAAAGAGGAAACAACTCCCTTTCCCATCAGATGCACCTTTGAATTATGGAGGGTTACCTGCCACATTTTCCCAGGGAGGATCAGAGATTTGCTTGCTAGGCTCCGCAGCAGAGCTTCTGGCAGGGCTGGGACAGGCTGAGCTCGCCCTGGCCATGACATCCCCATACCCAGCCCAGGCAGGGGAAGCCAGCATCACCCCATCCTCATCACAGGTACAGCTGGGCTCAGGCACTCCCCCAGAAGGGAGGAACCTTAAATACTTGTGCTCCAGACCTCGCAGCCTTTTGCTCCCTATGCGATTGATCAGGGACTAATTGAAAGCAGGTTTTGGCAATGCTGCTGCAGGGACCTCTTTGACACAGACCTCAAAGAACGATTATCTTATTAAAATTGCTTAGAAAACGTTGCCCGCTCTACACAGAGAGGTGTCAGAGTGCCTTGGAAACCTTGAAAGCTTTGAGTGCAGATACTGAAGAAGACTGTTTTGATTGGCGTCTTGTATTGCCAGAGCAGGGTTACCTGTTACAGGGTTACCTGCTTTCCGACCGTGCTGGGGTGGAAGAAGACCTGGTGAGATGTTTGTTTTGCGTGGGGTTAGAGAGAGGACGATGCTGTGGAGCCAGGGATGGGGCAGACCCTGTCAGTGGCTCCCAGTCCAAGGCATCCATCGGGAAACCCTGATGCGAAGCCTTTCCTAGCTCTGGTAGCGCTGGATGGGGCTTTGCTTTTCACTCTGAGCTGCTGAGGGTTGCTGCTGCACCCGGAGGTGTCCATCTGCCCGTGGTGGGGTTACTGCCCTGGCCAGTGCTTGTGGGGAGCCTGGGGTGCACGAGCCGGTCGGGGAGCTGCTGGTTTCCCGCGGAGCTGAGGGCTCCAGCCCGGCCGGAGGCTTTCCAGCCTCCCGGGGCCAGACACTTTCATCCAGCCGATCAGACCCTCAGCGGTCCCTGCGCAGAGCTTGCCACTGGAGGGGGTGCAGTTCCCGGCACTGGGGTTGTCCCCAGACACTGAGGTGGGAATCGCACTGAAGGACACACAAGGGCCCTTTGCTGTGCCACAGGCACCGGGGCTGCTCCATGGCATCGCTGCTGTTACCCCGACTTCTGTCACGTCGCGTGGCAGAGGCCGATGCGACGCGGCGCGTGGCACGGGCTCCTCGCTCCCCCCCTACGCACACTGTGCGGTCCTGGGCTGGGTAGCCCCCCAGAACAGATGCTGGGTGGGGGGTACGTCACCCCCAGGATTTGGCCGTCGCTAGCAGAGCCATGGCGTCCCGGGGCCAGCTGGTGCTCGCAGCCCCCTCCTGCTCACAGCTTTAACACGGCAACGCGCCGACGCCGGCAGAGTGGTCAAACGTGTGGAAATGCTTTGTTTCTTTCAAATTTGCTCCTTCGCATCTCAGTCCCCAAGTGTACAGAGAAAGACTCCTTTGCCACGCGCCTGCGGCCTCCGAGCTGGCAGCCGCGCACCGGTTTGAAAAGCAAAGTCAACCGGCAGCAACCAAGCCGCTCTGCCAAAAGCCTTCCTCACCTCCGTTTTTTTGATAAAACGTGGAAATGCACGGATCGTCACCAGTTTGAGCCGGTGAGGCTGAGAGCAGGTGAAAGGGAAACGTTAGGAAGAAAGAGAAAGCTGGGACGAGAGTTGAGCATGAATAAATGCTTCTGGAGATCAAGGTGCTTTCTGCCTCTTTGGGAGCAGGCTGGGTGGTCATGGAGGCTGGTGGGTTTGGCGATAGAGGCTGGTGGGTTTGGTGACAGAAGCTGGTGGGTTTGATGGTGGAGGCTGGTGGGTTTGATGGTGGAGGCTGGGTGGGTTTGGTGACAGAAGCTGGTGGGTTTGGTGACAGAAGCTGGTGAGTTTGATGGTGGAGGCTGATGAGTTTGGCAGTAGGAGCTGCCAAAGAGCTCCAAGAAGGACAGCGCTGGGGGGAGAGCAGCCCAGTGGCAAAGCTCGTCCTTCTGCAGACAGGTCTGGAGCAGGGGCTCTTCTCACATGCCGAAATTCAGGAGGGAGAGGCCGGCTCCTGTCCTCAGCCCTCAGCTTTCGAGGTTTCCTTGCAGCTTCCATGCAGGTGCGCTGGGCAGATACCCGTGGCTCTCTGCAGGCCGGTTACCAGATGTGGCTGTTGGGGAGGAGGAGACCAGGGCTCTTCCCTCTGGGGTTTTAAATCTTGCTGCAGAGGAGTGAGAAAGGCTGCGCGAGATGACAGCAGATGAGAAACTCCTCCCCGGTGTGTTTTTTGTCTGGTCTCTGCAGTGACCTGCCGGCAGCTCCCGGTGCGGCCGCAGCGGTGGAGGCTGAGCTGCCGGCTGCTCCCCGGAGCTGTGGGACATCGTGGGGTGCACGGGGCAGCACTGCTTCTTCAGGTGCTTTGGGAGCAACCTGGAGGTCTGTCCTTCCACCCGAGGTGGGGAGAAGATGCGTTGGGACCTTCAGGCAGCCCTCGGCATGGTGCAGGGCAGATGGGCACTGCCGTCCCTCGAGCGTTGAGCCCCCAGCGAGGCCTTGCCTTCTGCTCACTGGGATGGTGGCCTTTCTGGCCCAGCCCCACGTTGTGGTGCCAACGGTGTCTGCTGAGAAGGAGCCTGGAGCCCACCAGATGCAGGCTGGTTTTGCTGGTCATGTTTTCTTCGCCACCTCCATCGCTCTTGCTGGGTGCCAAGCATATCGAGTGCTGCCGCCGAATAATTAAAACTCCTCCTAGTAAACCTTGAAATCAAATTTCAACAGACATCTGCTTCTCGTACGGCTGCCCCAGCACGCAGAAATGCAGAATTAAAAACCCAGCCGAGGTGCGTTGCCGTCAGCTGCAGCCGGCGGTGCTCGCGCCAGGGCCGTGCTGCCCATCCTGCCCTGTCCGGTGTGCCTGGTCCGGCACGGCTCGGCCCTGCTCGGGCGCCCAGAGGAGAGGGCAGAGCCGGGGCGCTGGGGAGCTGAGGGTCCCGGCGGGGGCCCGGGGGTGACAGAGCCTGGGTGGGTCGCGGCGGCAGCACACTGGCTTTGGCGGGGGCTCTTAGGCATTTCCGTTAATAGGCTTCAAACATAACCACCATTAGTCCCTCCACAAAGAGAAAGTCTTCATTATGCAAATTCTCATCTTAAAGCTTTATTCATGTGCTTCCTGGCAGGCTTTCCTTTAATCTCAAGAGCAAGATTGCTTGGAATTATCATATACCCTTGTTAATTGCATAAAAAAAAAAAATTCAGCAGAGGTTGTTTTTGCCATAATCAAGAGTGATTTTGATTAGTACTCCTGCAAATCAAAACGTTTCGCTGGGAATGGAGGATGAGGACGGCAGCGTTGCCTCGTCCCCCGCGAGGAGCAGAGGCCGTCCCAGCCGGGGGGCTGTCTCCCACCGCTCTCGCCTGGCCATGCCATGGACCGGAGCAGTGAGCCCCCGGCCTCAGCCGCTGCTCCCACTGCCACAGCAGAGCGGTGCCGGAGGAAGACCCGAGTCTGCTTTACAAGGCAGAGATGACTTCAGGAGGAGGTCTCTGCTCAGGAGACAGCCTGGCCATGTCTCCGGGAGAAGTGCGGCAGCCCCAAGGCTGTCCTTACCCACCCGCCCTGCCAGCGCTGCTCCCAGAAGCCACCCACAGCACCGCGGCTCCAAGGAGCTCTGCTCTCCCTACACGCACAGGACTGTGCTTTGGTCTTAGCAGTCAGCAAGACCTCAAGATTGTCAAGGTCAATTTGCCGCGTGTTCGGCAGGCGGCTGGGGCCGGCGCCCAGGCAGTGGTGGTGGAGAGCATTAGTGAATCTGAAGCTCTGGTCTGTGCTGACCAGGACCACTGCTCTGGCCGGCGGCGTAAAGCCATTGCCAGCTCTGGGAGAGGTCCCCGGGCCCCCCGCTGCTGCTGCAGAGCAGCCCTGCGCCCGTGGAGGACCGGCCATTTGCTCCCCACACATCTTTGGGGTCGTGTCTTTGCTGAGACAGTGGCAAAGGCAGTCCGGCACTGGCAGCGTGACACGGCCCTGCGCCCAAAACCCCTCCGTCCCCAGCGCCTTGCTGTGGGTGCCCTGCGCCGGGAGCCTCTGGCGCCGTAACTGGGAGCCAGCACCACGAGGCTGGTCGCTGGGGAGACCCCGGTGCTTTCGCTTACCTTGGCACGCTCTCCTCCTGCTCTCCCACCCACTGCCTGCCGCGTCACGCTAAGGTAAATGCATAAAAGTCAGGCAGTTTGAATTACTTTCCACTGCCCTTGTACCTGCTTTGCATTCTCCCGTAATCTCCCGGGCTGTCAATCTCGTAGTGTCACAGGCTCTCAATTCCCAGGGAAGCTAAACACATCTATATCACACAAAGAGATCCGTGGGCTGGCGCTGAAAAGGGAATACACCTCGCTCCGAGTGCTGCAGACGGCCTAGCAATATACTGGGTGTGAGTTATGATACTGTAATTCAAGCTTTGTCAAACAGTGGGGCTTAATTAGAATATATATATAATTGTAAAAACTAAAAAGCTGACGAGTACAATTGCGCATTTGAGCTGCCTGGTACAGAAAATAATGAGGAGAGAATACATTAAGGCACAAACCCCTTGTACCTTCAAAGAGCAGCTAGCTCTGATTAAAAATACCCCTGGCAAGGCGAGGGGACTTGGCGAGAGGCGGGCGAGCCTGCGGTGCCGGCGCGGCCGTAACTCTCACCTCCATTTCACAGCCTTTGCCTTGCGCAGCGCCAGCCTTGGGGTTCCCCCGCCTCCCCGCTCTGGCACTGGGGGATTCGGGTCAGGTACCACGAGGTGTCCTGTCTCCGTTATTTCTCATTGTCATAGTGAAGAAAAATACGGAAAACACGTCTCGCTTGCCCGTTTTCCCCCGCCACCGTAGACCTGCAGCCGTGCGGCTGCTCCCCTCCCTTGGCCAGCCAGGGCTGGCATCGCCTCCCAGCCGCCCCTGGGGATGCGTTTGCTCCCGGCAGCCAGAGGCAGGAGTTCTGCCAAGGAACTGGGCTTGTTCAGCCTGAAGAAGAGAAGGCTGCAAGGGGACCTAATAAATGCTTGTAAAGATCTGAAGGGTGGGTGTCAGGAGGCCAGACTCTTTTCAGTGGTGCCCAGTGACAGGACAAGGGGCAATGGGCACAAACCGAAGCAGAGGAAGTTCCGTCTGAACAGGAGGAAGAACTTCTTCCCTCTGAGGGTGACGGAGCCCTGGAACAGGCTGCCCAGGGAGGTTGTAGAGTCTCCTTCTGTGGAGATATTCAAGACCCGCCTGGACGCGGTGCTGTGCAGCCTGCTCTGGGTGACCCTGCTTGGGCAGGGGGGTTGGACTGGATGACCCCCAGAGGTCCCTTCCAACCCCGAACATTCTGTGATTCTGTGATTCTGTGTGATTCTGTGACCCAGTGCGAGAGTGGGGGGAAAAAAAACCCTAAACTAGTCTAGCCATCAACCCCGGCCAAGACCCCGTACTGCTCCCCGACACCGAGCAGCCAGCGGAGGAGGATTTTGCGTCTCGGTGGTGTTGTAGTCCAGTACCAGGCCTGTGGGTGCAGCCCGCGGCAGAGGTGAAGCCTCGGGGGGTGCGGGACCCCGACCGCTAAGCGTGCCTTACAAACACCTCTGCAGCTCCGCGGCGGGCTGCTGGTGAGCTCCAGTACGTAGGCACGTGCCCCAGCTCCTGGAGAAGATAAACCCATGACGTAAAGGCACTCCGTGCTGTGTGTGGGTTCCCGTCAGGGGCTGGGCGTTGGGAGCCGGAGAGACTCGCTCCTCCAGCGACCGCAGAGCGGGACCGGGGCCCTGGGAGCAAAGGGGTTTGCACGAGAAAAAGCCGCATTTGCAAGGTAGATGTATGTCCCGAGCGCTGGGGGGGTTTAACCGTCGGGCTGCGAGGTGCAGGGTGAACTGAACGAAAGGAGGAGGAGAGCGTTCAGCCCTTGCGTGTCGGAGCGAGCAGGCAGGTTTGCGTGCCTCTGACGGCAGCGCTCGGTTAATTGATGTGTAAAAGGTGTAATACGTCTCTGTAACACCCTTTGCATGAAATAAAGTTGTTGGCAGCTGCAATTAGCTGGCAACCTGTTATTAATCCTTGCCAATGCCTAGGGGATTCCTGGGTTTAAATTGCCCTGGAAAAGGATCTCGGTTTTCCGTGGGCAGCAGTGGGAAAGCCCTGGGAAACGGGCTGTGCCGAGCGCCGTGGCTCCCGGGGAAGGCTGGACCGGGTGATCCAGTGCACCGATGCTTCTCCTGAGCTTGGGGCGGGCTGTGGGCTCGCTGCTCCCCGGCACGGGGTCCCTGCATGCAGCCACAGCCCGGGACACATTAGCGGCGACTTCATCTCCTTCATCACGGAGAGCGTGGGACGGGACGGCTCCTGGCACACCAGTGCAGGTCTTGGTGCCACGCCGTGTCTGCCCTGCCAGCTCGCCCTGCCCGCCGCCTAGGCAGGGGGAACCGAAACGAAACGCGGCAACGGCGCGCAGCCGGGTTCGTAGCGCTGCTCGTCCCGAGACCTTTTTTTAAACACAGTTTAAAATAGGAAGACAAGAATGAGGGAGCCCAGCTGGTTCCTGAAAATCCAGTAAAGGCTGGGGAAAAAGCCGTGCTGGGAAAGGGAGCCTGTGTAGAATTGCCACAGTAGCAAGCTTGGGACGGTCAGCCACTGCAGTGATGAGCTTGCGGGGTCTCAGCGGGGCCGTGCTGGTGGTTCGGCAGCACCCTGTGCAGGTGCTAGGACAGTCTTGTGTGTTCCTCACTTTGCTCCTTTGCACCGACGGACCACTTGATAACCCTGTGGCTTCGTCCAGGCTGTCGGAGCGGGAGAGCATCGCCTGTCTCGCGGTGCCGAGATTTCGGCAGCAGTAAGGCCCAAGAGGCAAATATTTTGGCAGGGGAGCGGAGGGGCATGGGGGAGGCTGCGGGTGCTGAGCGCAGCCCCACGGTGCTGAGCGGGGGGCTCGCCCGCACGCCTTGCTCCGTGGATTTCACACGATGGTAACGGGGCTCCGGCTGCGACGGGGCATCGCTGGCTGCCGGCCATTCCTCCGGGCTCGCAGGGGAAGCGTCGGCATCCTCCATCTCGATGAGAAACGCAGCCGTGGGCTGGGACATCTATTACTTACACCCACCCCCCCCCGGCAGTAGCGTAACGCCGAGCGCTTTGCCAGGGGAGAGAAGCCCACAGCAACTTCACAGCCATAAACCCCGCGTTTAAATCACCCTCAGGTTTGCTGAGTGCGCGTTTAAATAGGCGGCAAATGAAACGAGATGTGGTGAGTAAGTGACACCGCAGCTGGCGGCGTTGCGGTGCTCAGTGACCGCTCCCGGCAGAAGTTTTTCGCCGGAATGCTGATACCTGCTTGCTGAGGGACTGGTGCCTGCCCGTTGTTACTGTCCTTGTCAGTAAAGCTTTAAATTTATTCATGAAGAACGCTGGAGCTCAGGTGGCAATAGCTAAATCCATTTAGCAGTAGGAAGGAGAGGAAAGCCATTTTAATGTTCTCTCGCAGTGCCGCAGTACTTAGCAAACCCAAAGGATATTAATTACTCAGCATGCTCTGAGATGTAAAAGCATGAATTTATCAAGACAAATACATTCAGAACTAGGGTAAGTCAACAGTAATTAACGCGATGCAAAAAAAAAGGCAGAGAAAGGAAGGATTAGCTGGCCCTATCACAGGAGAACACGGCACAGCGCCGAGTTATCCCCGGGATATTATAAAGTGGCTGGAGCTGTGGTGAGGCGTCTCTAACAAAAAAAATCTGCCTGTGCCTGTCAGGTGTGTCCCTGGGATGGGCTTTGGTCCCGGTTTGTGTTACCACGGCAGAATGATGCAGGCGGTCTCTGAAACACCAAGTCGTGCTTGGCAGCCAGCAGCAGCATCTTCAGGTGAAGCCTCTGATGCTGGAAGGCATTTGCAAAGAAGAGGTGCATGGGGCTCTGTTGTTTTTCACCAAATTTGTCTGCGCTGTCCCAATGTTTTCATGGTGTTTAGCAAACGTATAATCGTGAGCACAGCCACAGATGAGTGGCAGCTCGAGAGATGAATTGGTAGACTCTCCTTGACAAATTTAAGCATAGCATGTGTTTTCATACCACATCCATTAGGGCAGACAAATGGAAAATCCAGAGATGACTGCTCTGCAATTTAACAGTCACAGCATTCGGAGAAAGCTGATGTCTTCCTCATCACTGATGATGGGTCAGGTTCAGAAAAAAGCAGAAAGCCCTCTAAAAACTAAAGCAATTTGAGCTAATGAGTCTAGACGTGCTGTATTTAAAGGCGGTTTACTGCGTGTGGAGTGAGTACAACCAGTGCTGATTCTTTGTCTCCAGGTCATGGGGACGACCCAGATGACTTCAGCCTAGAAGATGCCCTATATGACCTCAGCACCAAGCGCCGTAAGTCATGTTTATTTATTCTTTTAAAGAAGAGAGAACAAATAGATGTTAATAGATGCAGTTTGTTCTTTGGGGTCTGATGCTGCTGGGAGGGTGGTGGTGGATACGGGCTACCTCGTCGTCTGCCCGCAGAGACGCAGCGTCCGGGCTTGCCATCGGGTGGGACTGGGGATAGTCCTGGAGAAGCTGGTTGGTGGCCGTGTGCCCTTCGCTTTCCGATGCCCATGAGCAAATTTAATATTTGGCTTTGAAATATATCATTTTTATGGAAGTTGGGGCTGGGCTGTGTCGCTGAGGGGACAGCAGTGCCTGGCAGAGCTTGGCCTCGGGTCTGGCAGAAGCAGCGGCGAGGTCAGGGGGCCAGTCGGGGGTTTGCAGCACGCTGGCAGCAGGAGATTCCACAGAGCAGCTCTCGTTTTGCACCCAAAGGAGACAAGCTAACCGCCAGCACGGCGGCTGATGGCGGGAGGCTTGGCTCCCTCCCCAGGGCACGTCGCATCCTCCCCCAGCACCGAGGGCTGAGCCCAGGGGTGGTCTGCACCCTGACATGTCGCCGGCTCCCCTTCGCTGCCCGGCCATGGAGATGCCGTGGCGGAGCTGCGAACGCCAGCACCCAGGACCCCTCGCTGCCCGTCCCTGCCCGTGCGGCTCATGGTGACCGTCCCCAGAGCCAGCATGGGGAACGCTCTGCGAGCGACGCCGGCCCCTGGGATCACGCAAAATACACCCACAAGTACTGAAGTGAAGGCTGTAACAGGCTTTGAAACCCCTTACTTTATAGTCTAACAGCCCTCAGACACCTGTGCTGTGTTACACTGGAGTTTACGTGGAGTAAAGAGTCAGGGTGCTCTGTCCCGCAGTGTGCAGGAGAGGGCTAGGATAGACCATAGGGTACCAGGCTTGGTCACAGGTCTGCGGGGTCTCACTGAGGGTTTTGCAAGCCCTTTAGTACGGTATGTGGGGAGACGCGATTAGACATGCCCACCGGCCACCTCGTGCAGAGGGAAGACGGCGTTCCCCAGGCTGGAGTCCCAGCTGGGAGCGGTGGGAAGGGGCAGTGCTGTCTCCGCAGCCACCCCCGCTGCCGTATCCCACTCTGGGCTTCATCACGTCAGCCCTGGAATGAAAGGGAACGCAGGGTCTGGAGCCGGGTCACATCAGGCTGTACCGGCACGCTGGAGAAGAAGCCCAGCAGAAGCACTCTGGTGTTCTGAGGGACAAATGGAAATTAATGGGAACAGAGCAGCCACAACTCTTGCTCATAATTTATTCATGTACTTGGTAATGCTAGCCACTATTAATAGATAGTGGTTTACAGGAGAGGGAAAAAATAAATAATCAACCCCCTCAGAGGCTGAATGGAGCTTGTTTTAGCCCAGGAGTGGCCAGGGGAGCTGGAATCTGAGCATCGAGATGTCACCAAAATTCCTCCAGCTGACGGGAAACGTGGCGTACGTAACGCGGCCCTGGAAGCTATCTGTTGTCTGGCTAACGGGCCGGGCAGGGGACAACAAAACTTTGGCAGCTGCCTCTTGTTTCCCACGCCGTTCTGTACAGTAGCTGCCCTTCCTCTCCGGGAGTCTTAATCGGGAGGAGCTGACCGCAGGGCTGTGCTTGCTGCCGGCGGGATGCTGGCCTGCACGGAGGCACCGTCCGGCCCCGCACGCCGCGCTGCCCTGCAGAGCTCCGGCCCCGTCCGGCAGCTGTTTGACCAGAAGGGACACATTTTCGGTGATGCCCGTGACTAACATTTTCCTTGCTCTCTGTTCTGTTGCAGCCACTCCCAAGGGCCCCAGAAAGCCGGCAGGTGGGACAGGTGAGACCTTCCTGCGCGCGTATCGTTTAAACACAGTGCGGGGTTTGCGTCCCACAGGGGTCTGACCCCCCCCCAGGGGCTGCGTGTGTGCGGCTGGCTGGGTGGGGTTTGCGTCCCACGGGGGTCTGAACCCCCCTGGGGGCTGCGTGTGTGCAGCTGGGTGCTGCTGCCCGAGCAGAGGCTTTGGGACCCCTGCGCTTGCCCACGAGAAAGCTGGTGCCGGTGTGCGGATGCGCACTCCTCCCGTACGGCTGAAGTAAATGCAATATTGATATTTCTGTCCACGCTGAAGGTGAGTGGCATTGGAACATTTACAGCCAAGGCTGAATTTTGCACACTTTGCAGTATCCTAATGGAAAAGACACAAATCACTACTCAGCCGCATAAGGGTTTTTTTCTTCTGGCTGCATGGCACCTGCTAGCTTTCCTTCCACGAGGGAGCCCAGACGATATTTTCCTTCCTTTTTTTACTGCCAAGATATCCCCGACCTCCACAGAAAGGCCCAGCCTGGTGACATTTCCCTATCCAAGGAGAAATGTCTCTGACAGTCCGTCAGATGTGCTGGCTGGCCAGCTCCGCAGCATCTGCTCCGGCTGAGGAAGCTCCCTTGGATTCACCCGAGTTCCGTTGCTGGCAGCTCCCCGGCTCCGTTCTGGCCAAACGTACCCACTTAAATATAGCGCGGTCACAAGAGCCGAGGGTTGCTCAACCCTGCCAGAGGAGCCTGAAATAAACTGCAGCGGGGGGGGGGAGCGCTCAGAAGCAAACCCCCTCGCCCTGGTGTGAGGACCTTGGCACAGATTTAAGCAACTCCAGCTGCCCAGCTCCATGGCCACTGCGGTCTTTGCTGGGGACGAGAAGAGCCAAGTGCCAGCAGCACGCGCAGGGCTTCAGCGTTTGGATCGCAGCCAGAACGGGAGGCCGTTGGGTCCGATAAACGCTCCCTGGGACATGGATGGATGCCGAGGCCGAGGCTTCATCTCGGCAAGTTTCTTCTTCCCCGGGGAGTGCTTTTTGGATGAGCGATGGCACCGAGGGGCTCCCACAGCGGGTTCCTGCGCCCCGGCCCCTCTCCCGTGCGTGCTGTGCTCAGCCCAGGGTCACAGGTCCCCGTGCAGGGAGCAGAGCGTGTCCCAGCCAGCGGCTCCATCCCTGCAGCACCTTCTCGTGGCGTCACCTCTTGGGAGGTGCCGCAGTACACCAGAGGGTCCCCCCGCAAAGCGCGTTGCTCTGGGGTTGCTGGGGGCGGGTGGCAGCCGCAGCGTGGATGGGGAGAGTCGAGCGGCGGCCAGGCTGAGCCGAAGGCTCTGCGGTGCGGCTGCGGTGGAGCACCTGGATGCCCTTTTCAGCCCTGCGCTGACGCAGGGGACGGGTGCCGAAGGCCTCACACTGTCCCCGCAGACGATGGGGCTTTTAACGATCCCTTCTGTCCTGCAACAGGCTTTGATTTGGCTGATTACTTTGACACCCCTCTGGAGACTACCACCAAACCAGCCAAGCCGACTCCGAAGCCCTTCCCCAGGCCAGGGAAGCCAGGTACCGCGGAGCTCCCCACGCCCTGGGGAGGGTGCGTGCGTGCTCGCCGTCGGGGCTCTGGACGGGGGGAAAGCGCTCCCCGAGGTAACTGGGAGCCATCCCGTCAGCCGGGAGCCTGGGATCGGGCAGTGATGGGTGAGCTCCAGCAAGTCTTGGTGACCACCAGCAGGTGACTTCAGAAGGCGACCACCTCCTGCTCCGCTGTCGTAGCAGAGCTGGCAGAGGAGCTGCTCGAGGCTCTTGCTGACGTGCCGGGAGGGTCGGCACTGGCATTTTGCCATCCTCCCTCTCTCGCTGCCCACACACCCCTGCCCGAGCCATATCGGGGGGCTTCACCGAGCACCATTTGGAAAAGTTTTTAACCAGGACGGAGCTGTTAGGTGTTGTTAGGTGGGAGATTATATTGATGAACTAGCGCATCCATAAGTATTTTTCCAGTGGCACATGGTCCTGCCAGCGAGGATGGCACAGGGCTGCCTGCGCAGTGGCAAAGCTCTCGTGAGCGGGCGGCGGCGTGGGTCCCGCCAGGGGCATGTTTGGGGGGTTTTCCTGGCAGCCCTGCTTGTCCCCTTCCCAAACTCCAGCCCCGCTGACATGTGTCCTGGCGCAGGGGATCCCTGCGAAGGCGCCCACCACCTGCACCGAGGGCTCGAGCATCCCCGGGCAGCGGAAGCCGTGGAGAGACCGGAGCACCGAGCCGCCCTGGCGCAGCCCCGTCTCCCTGCGGGGAGGGGGTTCCCCTCCCAGCGCGTGGCCAAATGCGTGTTTCAGAGGATAACTTCATTTTGGTCTCTTTTTTTTTCCCCTCCCTGCAGACAACAGCTTTTGGGATGTCATCCACACCACCACGACCAAGCAGCCAAAAACTACGAGGGCCTCCCCCAAGCATAACCCAGGTGAGGGCGAGCTCGCCAGCCCCTGCGGCTTCACCCTGGCTCCGGTGCCGGCACGGCCGGAGGCTTTGGGGTGTCGTGATGGCAGCGCTGCCCCTCACCCCAGTATTTCCAATCTCTGTTTGTTCATGAGACGCCGATGAAAAAATAAATAAGTAAGAAACTGCACAGCAGACGGGGTATCTCGGCCTGCTGTAGGTGACCCTGCTTTGGCAGGGGGGTTGGACTGGATGACCCACAGAGGTCCCTTCCAACCCCGACCATTCTGTGATTCTGTGATTCTGCTTCCCTGGGGGTCTCGGCAGCCCCTGGACCATTTTGCATTCCCGTGCCTGCGTTAAGGCCGTGGGCTGGCCGTCCTCCCCGGCACAGCGTGGTCGGCACAGCGCAGCCGTGCCGGGCTCCATTGGCACAGCCGTCCCACAGGCTCAGGGCACGCTGCCAGCCGGGCGCTTCGCTGCCTGCTTAGGTAGAGTTTCGGCAAAAGGCGCTCCTGAGCTTAAAATAATAAATAATCTTATTTTGGATTGCGATAAACTAAGATGCAAGCTGCCAGGAGGGCTGAGGAGCTCAGGCTGGCTCCGTGCCACGGTGTTGGCTGCCGTTTGGCGAAGGCAATAGCTGCTCTGCCAGAGCCGGGCTGCTCAGGGTACCAGCTGGGCGGTTCACGGAGGGAAATCACACCAAGCGATCAACGGCAGGCTGCTGCGGCCGGCACGCCAGCGCGGCACAGCCGCCTCCTTCCCCGCTGCTGGCTGGGCCCGTGTTGGCTCTGACCTTTCCCATCCGGTGTGATTCATCCGACTGCCTGGCGCTCGAGCCACGGCACGAGATGGTTTCTGCTGGAAGAACACAGCATTTCTCACCACGGCAGCATGTGGGCACGGAACGGGATGGGTTTGGAAGGTCTGCTGCAATGCTGCATGGTGAAACAAGGAGGTGCTTGTGTTGGGGGCTTCATATTTGCGTCAGGGGAGGCTTAGGTTGGATATTAGGAAAAATTTCTTTACTGAAAGAGTTGTAAAGCATTGGAGCAGGCTGCCCAGGGCAGTGGTGGAGTCCCCATCCCTGGAGGTGTTCAAAAACCGTGTAGATGTGGCACTTGAGGACATGGTTTAGCAGGCATGGTGGTGTTGGGTGGATGGTTGGACTTGATGATCTGAGAGGTCTTTTCCAACCTTAATGATTCTATGATCTCTTTCACTGGCACTTTTCCCTGGCAAGGCCCAGCATTTGCTTGATTAGTTAATTAATTGCAGAGTTCCCCAGCCTGTGACCAGCACTGCTAACCCCCGTGTTGTTTTCTAGCAAAGAATCCTATGGATTTTGACTTGGCTGATGCCCTTGATGATAAGAACGATAGGAAAGATGCTGGGAGGCCGGACATAAGGCCGGGTGAAGGTAGGTTGACTTTCCCTCTCCCTCCCTGTCCTGCTTGCCAGCAGCCGGGTCCCAGCTCACACTGCCAGATGCCATCCCCGCAGAGCGACAGGGTGAGGAGGAGGAAGGGCGCTCCCTGTGCCCAGGACCCCACTGCCTGAGCCTTGCCCCGCGCCGAGGAGGGGCATGGTTCTGCAGGCAAGCGCAGCCCCTTCCTCCGGGGAGGGATGTAGCCCCCGCCTTGGCAGAGAGGGGCTCTGCCTAACGGCCGGTTGCCTGTCTGCGGGTTTCCTTCCCAGGGTCTCTTCTGAGCCATTAAATTGCAGTGGTTGTGTGAAGTTCCCCCTCGTCCCTGTACCTGACAGCTGTTTAACCAAGGGCATGTGCTGTTGGGGTTCGCAGTCGTTGCCAAGACGTAAATGTAGAGCAGGCTTAAGTCCTGGCATAACATACGCTACGGGCTGGAAGATGGGGTTTTTTTTATTTTTTTTTTTTCCCATCTCTAAAATACTCTGGTGAATGAATCATTTGTCTGTGAGGATTGTTCCCTTGAGCACTTGAGCTAGCAAACAGACTTTGCACGGCTAGTTTATTGATGTCGAGATGGCCGTATACCCTGCTCACACGTGTAATTAATAGTCAGATATTTTATTAGATTGTATTAACTAGGTGACTTGTCTGCACTTTGATATTCTGGGCTTGGTGAGGTTTCAGACTGCTGCAGGAAAGGTCAAGGCATTGAACAGCTGGAACGTGGCACTGGTCACAAACCAGCACACGCGTTCCCCCGGCACTGCTGCACCCTGGACTGCCCAGGACCTCTCCCGCTTCTGGCATAGTCAGGGTTGGGTTTTTTTTTCTTTTTACACTCATTACTCAACCCATAAATCTGTTTTTTTGTTTAAGCTGGTGAATAAGGCCCTCTCTTCCAGGCTGTTAAGGCAAAGTTAACTCTTCCCAAGGCACAGCATCAGAGGAGGAGCCTTTGGCTGGCTCGTGGTTGGGTCCCTTCTGCCACCACACACCTTGCTGTGCCCCGGGGGTCCCTCTGGGCCCGCAGCCGAGGGCTTCAACAGCTCCACTCCTTCAGCTGCCGATTCCCAGACCACGTTTCTCTGTGCCTGTCCTGCATGAATTGAACATCCCCACTACAACCGTGTCCGAGAGAACTTCTTCACCTGTACCAAGCCGTGCCGATGCTCGGTTCTTCCCCGGGAAGGAGAGGAGTCAGGTCCCTGCCTGCAGCACCGTGGGCAGCACGGCCACCGCACACACACACATCGCTTCTTCCGTCCTCCTCCCATCCCAGCTGCGGCGCAGCAGCCAAAGCGTTTCATGAACTCGTAAATGCGTCAGTCATTTGCGTTAAAAAAAAGCATATAGTGATATTCAAACACTGGTTCAGGGGTATTTCTTTGAAGCTAGACTTAAAGTCAATTATTGCTTCTTTTATGAGCTTACAATAATTTGGGGTTAAATGTTTTGTTAACGTTTGGTAATGGCGAGAGGAGCAGAACTGCCTGCTGACGGGTCCGTGTTCTTGCTGGGGACGGAGTAGCCAGCTGACTGGGAGCCGCTGGTTTAAGTGGGCGTGCAAACCCTTGCTCTGGGCCCTGCTGCACAGAAAGCCCCGCACGGCTCTTCAAAATAGCCGGAGGGTTTTAGAGAAAATACTCGAAGGCATAGAGCAGCCCGCATCTGCCCGGCAGAGCAGCGCTTCCCCAGGCGCGGGGTTTGCAGGAGGCCAGTCCCACCCTGGTGTGGGGTGCTCGAGGGTGATGCCGCCCCGAATACCCCCGAGTGCCACTTCCATCCCTGCCCACCACTTGGTTTCCGGGGTCCCTCTCAGCCCCCGCGAGCCACGCGCTGTTTTTCCATCCCGCCGTGGTGTTTCCCAGGCAGCTCTGTCCCCGTCCCCCTCCCAGGAGGGCAGCCTCGCTGTTTCACCAGGTGAATCTGGGCTTTGCCAGTGGCGAGGGCGAGCTCCCCTGCTGCCCCGGAGCACACGCGGAGCCCGTGGCTGCACCTCCCTACCCGTGCCAACCACCATTTGTTCCTGTTGTTACTTTTAAAGCGTTCTCAGACGACGACCTGGCCGGCGTTGTGGACGGCGGCTACAGCCCGGACAAGAAGAAGGGTAAGCAGTGGCCTACGTCCGTCCGTCCGTCTGCTTTAGCGGTCGCAGCTCAGGCAATAGTCACGGTATCAGCCAAAGCCCTCGCAACCACCTTGCGCCGTCTCCACGGGGGATGCACATGGGGAGAGGGGGGCTCAGCCGTGGGGCGGGGGCAAGCGGCGGGTTTGGCCTCTGCGGTCACACCTTGTGCTGGTGGTTGAGTGCTTACTGGTGATCCCACGGGGGCCCCGCAGCTCCGGCTGCCACCGGGGCAGCCGGGACCCCCATCTCCCCATCCGCCTCGAAAGCGGATGCCCACCCCGGTGCCGTGGGAGGGCTCCAGCCGTCGTTTGCCTTCTGCCACGCGACCGCTGGTGGTTGAAACGAGGAGGAAAACCAACAACAATCGGATAAGCCTGCGCGTTTGCAAGGATCCAGAGCATTAAATATTAAAAGCAGCCGAGTAGAGAGATGAACACCGCAAGCCCAATCAACATTTAATGAATCCCTGTGCCAAGGACAAACCGCATCGGAGGCATTAACACAATGCTGACCTGCTTCCATAAATTCAGGATGCAAGTGCCTCGGTAAGGACTGCGGCTCGCAGCAGGAGCGGCTTCTCCCCCCAGCCCAGTTACTCCCGGGAAGGCGATTTTCAAACAGAAGTTTTAACTGACATTGTGGAGCTCAGCCAGCGACCTCCCTGTGCCAGCACAAGCGCGCTGTGCGACTCTGACCACGTTTCGTTCACCCGCTCGTTGCACGGGGAGCAGCGTGGGGTGAGGGGAGGCTAACCCCGGTGCAGGCAGAGACCCCCCCACCCCGTAGAGGCTCCCCCTGACCACGCGCGGTGGGACACAGGAGCAGCTTCAGACCCCTCCGAGGAGCGATGCCGAGCGGCCCGGGCAGGCGGGCGGAGGCGTGGGGCAGCGGAGATGCTGTGCCCTGAGAGCCATCGCTGGCCCCCAGCCCGGGGGTGCCCCTGCGTGCCCGCTGCCCCCCGGGCTGCCCAGCATGGCGGCGGGGGCGCGGAGGGGCACGGGGCCGCTGACGGGCTCCCATCTCTTGCAGGTGCCGGGGGCAGCACCGACAGCGACTACGGTGGAGGTGGGTAGCACCGCGGCCACAGGGCTGGCCGGGGGATGGGGGTGGGACGGGAGGGGTGCCGCGCGTGCCCCCGCCGCTCAGCACCCGCTCTCTCTGCGCCCCGCAGACAGGGTGGCGGAGACGGGGACGATCGCCGGCATCGCCAGCGCCCTGGCCATGGCGCTCATCGGGGCTGTCTCCAGCTACATCTCCTACCAGCAGAAGAAGTTCTGCTTCAGCATCCAGCGTAAGTCCCCCCCGCCCCAGGCGCACCCACCTACTTACCCCCTGAACCTGGGGACGGGAGAAGGGGGTCCAGCACCCAGTGACCCAGGGCTGGCGGAGCAGACCCCCAGCCATGGGTTACTGAGCCCCCCCGCCCCGCCAGGTGTTGCACAGGCTCAGACCCCGCCACAGCGACAGCCCCCAGACCCACTGCCACCGAGCAGGCTGCCACAGCCCCCCGCACACATGCGCTCAGGGACCCTCGCAGCCAAAGGCCATGCCACCCACCCCAAGCAGGGTAAATACAGAAAAAAACACAGACACACCCCCAAACCAAACCAACCCCCCAAAAAATCTCAGCAAGAGGTGGCAACTCACCAGGCAGCAGCGAAGGAAGCACGGTGAGCAGCCATGGCAGCCGGGGGTGCTGTGCACCCCCCAGGTGTGCAGCAATCACTGCAATTACCTGCAAATTAAGCAGCAAAGCTTCCTATTGCCCGAAAGCGCCTTTATCAGGAGCTGCCCCATAATGCTGCTGGGTGTGGGAGGTGTCCGTGGTGGGGTCCTGCAGCCCCTGGAGGGGTGGTTGCAAACAGCTGGGGAAAGTTCTTCTTAAATCAATCAAGTGAAATCTGCGAGTCGCCTTGGCTCTGGGGGGAGGGTGCTCGGGGTTGGGAATTTCTTCTGGAATCGTGCTATTTTTCCCAGTTGTGGCTGAAACAAACAGGAGCATTTGGGTAAATTAGATCAGCAGGAAAAGTCAAATGAATGTGATGGAATGAAACGCCCTTGTATATTCCCCCCACTTAAATGATATTTTGGCAAGAATAAATAATTAAAAAAAAAAAGAGTAAAGGCTTTGATGAGAGGGAAGCTGAGAGACACAAAGCCCCAGAAAGGCGGCAGGAAATTAAAGTTAATTATAAAGGAGGATTAATTTAAGCCATCAGACATGGCATGCTGGGCTAATGTCAGGCCTTAGATGCATTGCAATGCATGACAGAAATCTAAGAGCCGTCAGCCACTGCAAAAGTGGCTTTTTATTGAAAAACATAAATTGCATTTGGTGTTATCCCAGCAAAACACATGTCCTGGGGGAGGCGGCGGTGGGCTGTAATGACCACTGCCTTGAAGCGCGGAGGAACAGGCTCGACTTTTTTCCTTCTGGGCAGCGAGGCTCTGGCTCCATTGCTCATTTTTGAGTCTCTTCTGACGAGAGTTTGTCGGTTTCTCTAACGGATACATCAAATGCTGCCTAATATTCTTTGTCCCCCTTCTTTTCTTACACCGGGTCTCCCGCTGGCTGGCCGTGCCCTCGGCGTCCCTGTGCCGGGGCCGGACGGGAGCTGGCACTGCTGCTCCGACAGCTCCTCTCCGGCCCCCTCGCCTTGGCCAGCCCCGACTGCAGCCTGGGCTTTTGTGGGTGGGTTTTTTTTTTAGCCAGTTGTAGAAACTTTTCTTCTCTCCGGCGCCTTGGAGGCAGCGGCTGCCGTGTTGCTGTGTGAGGGCTCCCGGCACGCTGCTTTGCCTTGGCCGTTCCCTGCCTCCCTCCTTCCCCGCGAGATGCGGGTGAGCCCTGTCACGACCCGGTGGTGGGGCGCAGCGGGTCCCTGCCACACTTCGTGCTGCGTCCGGATGTGTAAACGTGCTTAGATGCCTAAGAAGCGTGTGTGGTGTGGATTGCCTCAGCCTTCCGTCGCAAACCAGCACGGCCCGCTCCCCTCCCCTGGTCCCTCCGTAACGGGGTGCATCGGTCAGCACAGCGTCCCTGCTCTGCCTCTCTCCAGGGGCTCCTTCAGAGGAGCTGCAGAGCATGACTGAGGTCCCTGGCGCACCCCGGGCAGACTTCACTCAATCTTCTGCAGCTCGGGGCGGGACCCCGGGGAGTGGCCCCGTCCCCCCTGCCCTTGCAGCCCCCAGCCTTGCCCCTTGGCCTGGGCTGCGCTTGTTGCAAACACTGGAAACTTCTTGGTGTTTAAATAAGGGACTCGGGGTTTGAGACCCCGCTGGGATCCCGCTTCATCGCCACAGCCCTGCTCGAAACTGCTTCTTGCAGCGCTGCGTAACTTGGCCGTTAATGGGCACGGTGCCACCCGTCTCCGCTCCGCCGCAGCGCGGTCCCCTCCGGAAGACGTACCTGCTCCCCGGGCTTCTCCCAGCCGAGCGGCTGGGCACAGCACTCAGCCTTGCTGCCTCGCCTGATGAAGGTGAAGCAAGAGACCCTGGAGAAAAGGGCTGCTGCTGGAAGCTGTGCCTGCTAGGCGAGCCTCTGCGGTCACTTCAAAATCCAGCAACCCCGCCTCAGCGCTGTGCGCGGTTTACGGAGGTTTCTGGGCTGCTGTTAATGCAGAGGAGGCTGCAAAAAGGCGTCTTGGCTTTTACAGCGGATAGGCCCATTACCAGAGTTAAAAACCTTAAATGTCTTAAAAAGGCATCAGAGCAGATATTTTTTTTACTTTCTACCCTCCCGTCTCACTGTCTTTGTTGTTACTTCCCAGAGGGACTGAACGCGGAATACGTGAAAGGAGAAAACATGGAGGCTGTCGTAAGCGAGGAGCCCCAAGGTGAGCGCCTCGCGTCCCTGCCCCTGCCCCTGGCCACGGAGGCAGCTTCGCCGAGGGACTCGCAGCAGGCCCCGCGTGCTGTGCCGAGCTGCCGCGTCTCTTTGGTGCCGACACCACCGAGGCGATGCCGCAGCTTGCCCCCACCGCAGTGGTTTTCCCCCTTTACTGCACGCAAAGGAAAGCTGCGGTGAGAGACGAAGGAGCTCGTGCTGCGAACGGTGGCCGTTAATATTTAGCTTTCATGTTGTCAGCCATCGAGAGTGTCTTACACGAGATAAGCATGATCCCTCTGCCAGTGACAGGTCGTCAGGGCTGCTGCAGAGGCTTTTCCCATGTCACCTACAGCCAGCCGGTACTGGGCTCCCACTGCTTATGCTCTGGTTCCATCGCGTGCTGCTGTACTCATGATTTTTTTTTTTCTTTCTCCCTAGTTAAATATTCAGTACTGGAAACGCAGTCAGCAGAACCACCAAAACAAGACAGCGCGAAGATGTAAAACGTGACCCAGGGCTGGAAAAGAATCAGTCAGCACCAAGTGGAGATGTTACATGCTTGCAATTCAGCTTTTTATTTAATTTGACTCCAAAGCTATTTAATGTATACTTAGGCTTGAACTGGCTTCTTGTTGCTCTCGGCTTTAGGCTTAGAGTGGTACCATGTGCTTGTTTTTTGCGGAGGTGTATGTTTACATTGACGCAATGGTAGGTTGATGTCCGGCTGTATGCGAGCCAACGGAAGGTGTCTGGCAGCGGCCAGTTTGCAGAGAAGGGACAGGATCTCTCGAGGCGTGAGGACAGTGAAGTGCCTGCGAACAGCCACCCAAAGCCACCCACCCACAGCCCTGCGTCAAGCACCTCCGGCCAGCTTCTGCCATCGGCTGCGGGCACGTCCCTTCCCGCGGCGGCGATGAAACCTGCACACTGCCCGCGGGCGGACGGCAGCCCTCGGCGCAGCTGCCCCGAGAAACGAAGTGCCTACGGGTGGGTCCTCGGGGCGGCCCTCGGGCTGGGGCCGGGGGCTGCAGCACCACGCAGCGCTGGGCTTCTGACCACAGAAAAGGACCCGATTTTCACACCGAGTTGTAAATACAGGTAGTAGCAATGCGTGCAGTGTTCACTTTTAGCAAATACCATTCGAATGCTGGGCTTTGCAGAGAGGAGAACGGAGGTGACGCTGCCAAGAGATAGTTTGTGTGACGTGAGACACCTACAGTGTCGCTGAAACGAAAACTCTGTGTCTGGATGCTTTCAAGGACAGGTTCCGATCTCATTCACGCTAGAACAACTTACAGACCTAACCCAAAAGACAACAAAGTATGTATCCATTAAGACCTGTAACACTCCCACGGGAGGAGTCAAGCTTAGCAAGATGCAGTCCCTCCACCTTCTCCTTCTATCACTGACACTGCTACTGAGAGCACTCCTGGCACCCGTGGCAGAAAAAGGACACACAGCTTCATCCTTTGTGTCACCGACCGACCTTCAGACAAGGCAGAATCTCCTGAGAGGACGCCGGGTCCTCCATCGCGGTCCTGCGTGGGGCTCGTGGAGCTTTCTGGGAAGCGTCAGGCTGCGAGGGGTGCTCAGCTGGACCCCGGGAACCACCACCACAGCACCCTGATCGCAGCTGGGCGCTCACCCAGCCCCCTTTGGCCACGTGGTACTGGTGTCAAGGGCTGACCTTCGCTGGCTCGCATGAAATTGTGGTTATATATTCCTAATCCCGCCCCAACCTGTTTTTTATTGCTGCTGAAATGTGGATACTGCCACTTTCCGATCCATTTATCCAAATCAACAATTGCTTAAAAAGCATGCTCTCAAGTGAAGGAAAATTCACTTTATGTGGTGTAAGAGGCACTCACTATTTATGTATAAACCTGAAATGTGTGCATTTTGTACTGTTCTGCAAATCTTTCAGTTTATGAATGTGTATTAAAAAAACAGCCTTTCAGTTTGATGTACGAATTCGCAGCTTCCAGGCAGACACGGCTTTCGGACGGCCTTGCCAGGAGGTGCGTCAGCCCCGCAGCACCGCTGCCCAGCAGCTCCGCTGGAAAGGGAGCTGCCTAGTGACGTCGTTAAGTGTTTTGCAATAGCTGCATGATTCTTCATGCTCTTTTTAACAACACTTGCATTTTTAAAGCCTTACACTAGCTCTAGCAGAGTGTTTTTACAAGGGAGACGCGTTCTAGGTGCCTCACAGGTATTCACAATACTTAGGCTACAACAGTACTACTACGAACTGCTGCTGCTTTATCAGTGTGCTTGGATTAGAAAACAAAATATTTAATTACTGGCTGCTGGGAGACTGGAAGCAGAGGAAGCAGAGTCGGGATGCACTCAGTGTCCACTGCCCGAGAAGGATTTCCACGGCGGCGGCGCGGCCTGCAGGGTTCGGCTCATCACGTGCAGCAGCTCGGACGCCCACGAAGCCGCGTTCGTGGATCTCCCTTCCCAAGCGCCGGCGCCTGCTCGTCAGCCAGACACGTTTGACAGCTGCAGCACGAAAAATGTTTTCAGAAAGTTACTGTAGATGACGTGTTAACGACGCGGCATTGAGGAGCACCGGGAGCCGTTTCCCGTAGATCAAGTGCCCGTAATTTCATTTCTCCTGTCGCCGAGGCCCGTGTTCCCTGCAGACGCAGCTCGTCGGGTTCGCTGCGGCTCTGGTACCGCGCCCTCCCCGTCTGCCTCATGGACAGTGCAGTGGGGTGTCCAGCATCGCTCAAAGAACGCAGCACCTGCCCCTCCTCTGGGAAACTCTTACACTAGATCATAGGAGAAACACGCGTCTAATTCCCAAATACCGCCGTTTAAAAAAAAAAGGGGGGGGGGGAAGCTGTTTCACTGAAAAATCCAACGCAGTTTTCAGAGCTCAGAAGCTGCTCCTTTCCCCAGGGTCTTTTCTGCGCCGTCGGGGAACACAGCTTAGTGTCGTTTCTGGGTAATGTGGAAAACCATAAATGCACGGTGAGAGGGAGCACTTCTTCTAAAATTTACAGTAAAGGAATTCAAGGTCTCTTTCTCTGGGATTTCACATAGGAAAATATTGACAAATACCGCAGGAAAGAAATTAAACTTGGGTCTTCTCTTCAAAACTGGACAAAAGTCAAAGTCTTAATGTGCTAAATGTCTGTAAAGGCTCCAATTGCTTTTTCTATTGCCGTCTGTCTCCTTCTCCGTTGGAACTCTCAGACCAGTCTCTGCGGCATCGGGAATTCATGCATCATCTGTGTTTCAGGCATTACAGCAACCGAGAGGATTCCTGGGTCTCTTCCTAGCAGGGATCCGAGTTCCGAAACAGCTGACCCAACTCACCCTACTTTTGCTTAATTAGTATCTATGCCCTTGAAATCTGGCCATGGAATTTGTAAAAATCCGGCAGTTTGGTTCTGTGTACATGGTATGAACTTTCTCATCCTTTATAAAAAAAAGGCCATAAAACACTGGAAATCTGGGAATTTTTTTTTTTTCCTGAGTCCAAACACTATATATCCAGCTGCCCTGGGAGTTCGGGTGCTGCCTGTGCTGTGAGCCCTTCGCACACCTCGCTTCTTCAGCTCAGCTAAAGCTGTTGTTAATAAAGTGATTCAGGAAAGTTTTCTCAATTACAGAGAAAACAGAGAATTGAAAGAATTTAACTAGCTCTTTCCCTGTTGTTTATTCTGTCGATTACTTGCATTCTCCTTTGGCAACACTGTAACGGTTTCTTTGTTCTAGATTCTTCAGTTGCGAATACTCTGACATGAATTTCAGCTCTTCTGGCACTGTAAATGCAGTCATTTTCCTGCAGCCCCGCTAAGGAACCCTTACAAGTGCTATATTGCCATTCTTAACTACTCATTTGTTGTGATACAAATGGAATTAGTCCATAATACCATTTCAAATTCTGACAAGGTAAGACGAGTCGACAGGCTGAGGCTTTTAAGGATTGGCTTCTGCGACAAAGGAGGCTGAGGAGCAAGCGGAGTTCCGGAACAACGGCGCTGTGCAGGGAGAGGAGCCTTTCCTTTGAGCCAAGCCCTTATTTAAAAGCAAGGCACATTGTTTGCTGCTGCAGAGGCGATCGACGCCACGTGAAGGGCGAATGGTACTCTATGAACAGATAAGACTCATTTGGCTAATGTGCATGTGAGGATCATGGGGGTAAAAATCAGAATTTGGCTACCATTGGAAAACACCAAATAAACCAAGTTGACTAGTAAGTCATTCTAGACTTGATTTTTTGTGGGTTTTTTCATGTTGGAAGTAAACTGCAAATGGTGGGCTATATCCTTATTGTATATAAGCTCTTCTGTAACTACACTAAAGACTTGATTTAAACCAAACAAATTGGACTTTGTGAGAAAACAAATATCATTATGCAAACTTTAATGGTAAAAAAATGAAGTATTTATAGACACACGCTCTCCTCAGGTCCCCCAGCAACTACACTGGCGGTGGTGCCCTGTGTCCCTGGCTGCCCTCGGCAGGGAGGTTTGGTCCCCGTCGCAGCCCTCGGGTTCCTGCAGTTTCCTCTGGAACTTCACGTCCAGCAGATCAACCCCCTGTGCAGCACAAACCAAGCTTCTGCCCTTTGTTTAATGATGCAGTGTTTAGTCTCGCAGTCCACAAAGGTGGTTTATATTTCAGACTAGCTAATTCTGACTCCTACTTCTTGGAGAAATACAATTCTTTCTTCCCAGCTGCACAGGATCTGGCAGCATAAAGATCTCTGATATGATACCCGCTTAGCTCAGCGGACGTGATCTCCCAGCAGACGGACGTTCCTTTTTGCTTTTTAACATCAGTGCTTCACGTGGGGAATACTCTAAATTGCCCATTGTACTCTGTCCCCTGCTCAGTGAATGGGAGTTGTTGATTCCTTATTTCCAGCCTTTAGAGAACCAGCTGATCTTGGCATTACAACCTACAGCATAGGAATTAGTACAGCTAAGAGAAAAATCAAACACTCTTGTTTAAAGCTTTAGCTCCTTGAGAGGAAGGCTGCCCATGCAGGGAACAAAACCAGGCAGATAGGAGTGTTTGTCAGCTTTAAAAGCCTGCCTCCATTTTAATGAAACAACAAAAGAATTACTTTTATCTACAGAGGAGGAAAAAGTGTCATTCAGCTAGGACTGGTGTAATTCAACAGGACTAAAACGGCACGGTGTCTGATGCTGATGATTCACCTAACTTACAATCAAAAAATGTTTCAGTTGGTTACCAAGGCTTCAGCCCATTCTGGGACAATGGGAAAATCCTGCAGGTCAAATTTAACTGCTTGCTGCCTCTGCACATTCCCTTTATACTCAGCAGAGTCAAAACCGAAAACCAAAGCAAAAGAAGATCCAGCTTTTGAATCAGCAGTGAATAGTTGTGTCCAAGGTGCATCAGGCAGAGAACAGGGTTCTGCTCTTTCCTCAACCAGCTCAAGACTGTCTTCGTAACAAATAAAAAATCATGACAGAAGTTAGTTGTTAATAGGAAGAAATCTGATTATCAGGAATCAGACTGAGGACAAAGACAGTCACCTCTTCAGTATCAAACTGTGCTTCAAGGAGCATACACGAGCTATGTAACACCTTTGAAAATTTCCATGGTTAGTACATACAAAACCGCCCCCTGCGCTTACACCGATTACAGCAGGACCCCTCCCCCAGTGCTCTCCCTTCAGCCCAGAGAGGACTCTCTGAGCTATGCTGAAACTGGTGGATGAACAGCCAGCCAGCTGAACTAACTGGGACTCTGCTGTGCAAAACCAAATTTTCAGATTTTAGCTCTAGGAAACCAAGCTTGAAAAATCTCAGAACACCCAAGCTAATCCAGTCATCACTTTTACAAGAATTACAGAGAAAATGTTGTGATTATTAGCAGCAATAAAGAGGAAAACTTCAAAAGATTTTCTTTAGCACTGCGTTTTAGAGATAATGTGCTTTACTTTAATATACAGTTAAAATGTCAAGGAAATCCAAAGTATGGAAGAGTTTAATTCAATACCAGCTCAACATATTTTGGCAATGTAAAACTCACTGCTGGCATCCTGTTCAGCAGAACCACTTTTACAGGAAAACATCATTCATCTATTTATAAAACGCCCGGGGTCGATTAAGAGATGCAACACTGCAAGCCTGCCTAAACTTTGTTCTTGTAAGTACGTATTATAAAAAGCATTCACCATAATCAAAAGGACACGCTGGAATCCCCCGCACTGCCCAGTAAACTTGTAAGCCTGGCCACAGCCCGTCAGCCTTGCCAGCCGGAGCTGCCGACGTGCTCACTGCGCTCATTAACTACACGCTGCGTGTATGAGCGCGGGAAACAGGAAAGCACCGTCGCCTATTAACAACAAACGCGCACTAATAAACAAATACTCAGGGACAGTCAAAACCACAATCAGCACAGCGGATCAACGGGCCCTTACGAACGGGGCTGAACTCGCCCCAGCAGCACTCGGAGCCATGCAAGCACGAGTCAGAGAGCAGAGCTGCAGTATGAAGTGCCCTAAGGAGAAGAACCAGACTGTCCTGAAACACAGCGAGGAAAACAATCTAGGGCAAATCTTCCGCATGCACTATTCCTGGGCCTTCCAAGAAAGCCATTGAGCAATTTTTTTAAAGGTTGGATGTTATAGATCAAATCTCTGCAATATGAATACTTTGGGTGGGGAGATGAAAGAAAGTTGGGAATATGTCTTTTGTATGAAAACACAGTTAAATTATTCACTTCATAGAACAAAATGCTAGCAGCAATTTAAAAAACAAAAAGCCAAGAGGCTTTATTTCAAGAATACCAATCAAGATCATATTATTTAAAAAATCTGTCAAAGTAAGTCATTACAAGTTAAGGTCTTCAAAAGAGTCTGGACAGGCAGGATCCACTTTCTGAACCTACAGCTTCCAATCACAGGAGTATGCGTATGTTTAACATCACATACACGTGTGTGTAAATGGACACAACTTTGCATTTGTGTGTACGCTTTAAAACAAAACACGCTTAACAAAATGTGGAGCTATACAGACTATACAATTTACACAGCTGGGTGTCTTTCCAACCCCAAATATTACCATTTGCTAGAAAACAAGCTTTTACTTTGTACAAGACTTTGACATGAATAAGTTTACCCCTCACTCAGGAGGCTGAAACTGAACAATAAGCTAAACAGTCAAAAGACTTTATTTCAACTTGTACAAAAGGCATTAAAAAACCTAAAATACACACTTTACCAAATATATTACATCATACACGTCAGTGTGGTGTACTTGGTAAATCCAGCTTAACTTCATCCACCTTTAATGGCATATTTAGTCGAAATGTAAAACTGACTACACTGGAAAACATTTATTTTAAAATCCATTTCCAAGTGCATGAATTACCTAAAAAAAATAAATTGCTCTAGCAAAAGAAAAAATATATATATTACTGAGTGAACAAGGAGCTCCCATTCAGAAAAACGTTCTGTGTAAGCATCACGTGGCATTTAATCCGATTCTCTCCACCAGGCATGGTACCCTAGGCAGTGTGAGAGGCATTTTTCTGTCTGCTTGGCAGATGGATTCCTTTTTAGGATGGTTAAATTGTTAGTTGCTCAAAACAAAGTTTAATTTAACAATTGGTGATTTAGCTAGAGATGTCAAAACACACGTGGGAACTGCCAACAAGAAAATACATCACATCTATTGAAGCTCTTTTTGGCCTCATCATGATAATATCAGACACAGAGTAAGGCATGTAGATCATAGCAATTACAAGTCACTGACGATCCTTTTGTGATGGGAAAAGCACTTCACCCTCCTCTCTGCATCACCTGACAGAAATCTTTTCGCACGGCTTTTGTTACACATCACACGGAGGTGTGCACTGGTGTGGCAGAATGGGAAGGAGAGGAACCTCTGTCAGAGGAGGAAGAAATGGATCGTGTGGCAGCTTCCCGCTGCAGATCTTCAACCTTCTTCTGAAGCTCCGTCCGGATGGCGAGGAGCTCTTTAAGATTTTGATGGATGGGAACCTGCCGGGGGGAAGAATAAAAGGCTTACTTTGACTCTCACAGCGAGTTATTTTCTGTTTCCTTCAGCAACACAATGAATCCAACACCTATGAATTTCAGTATATCAGTATCTAGGGCAAGTGTTCCTTCAGTCATTTGAAATGAAACATTTCAAATTGTCCCTTTCTAACATGACAGCTGGCAGGACACCTCATCAAAAGACTGTTTGCAAATGATCTTGATGGGATACCAAACGTATTCCAGTAAACGGAGCCCTATCCCTATCAATACCACTTTCAGCTGAACTTGAAACCCCTTTCCTGGGAACCATGTCCCCTGCCTGTTGGGACAGAACTCATTTTGTAGGAACAGTGAAGTTCACAAAGCTGGCTCCACATGGAGCATCTTGTTACTCTTCCAAGCAGGCATCTTTCCAAGAGTCTGACCCCTTCCTGCATGTCAGTGGGAGAAGTGCAGCAGCCAAGCAAACTGAGCTTGTGGTGGACCTCCCGGAGTCTGATCAACGTGTGGTAGAAGTGGATCAGGTTTCTGCCTCTGCTTCTGACAGAGACCAAAAAAGACCAGAGATGCACCCCTCTGCATCAGGCATTTTTCACACTTATCTGGAGCATACAGCTATATCATGGCCAAAGGAAGATGCCAGCCACGCTGGTTTTTGCAGCTGGATCTGTTATCTCAGATCAGCACAAAGAGACATCCCCTTCTTCCAAATGCCACAGAAAGGCCAAAAAAGTTTGACTGTAAATTGCTTTTAATTTATTTTATCCTGTATAAACTCTAATTGTTTACAGCTTTTGGAAAGAGCAAGATGGGGAAAAAAAAATGGGGCTGGCGAGACAATCACGGGGAAATGCAGCAATGGGAAGCCGATGGTTTGCTAGACGTTGGAAATAATTTATACCCTGGGATTCTGGACTGCCAGGCTCCAGGGAACTGCATTCACCCACGATCGCTTCCCACTGCTTAAAAGCAATTACAGGGCTGGATGCACACCTGAGCATGAAATTCTCACACGGTGCTACGCGAAGAAGATATCAAAAACCAGAAAAGGTTTCCCTTCTTGCAGTCAACACACAACTCAGTCACAATTTATGGTTTTGTGAATTCAGGCTTTTTAAAAACAGTTCATCAAAAATCCATGCATTTTGACATTTTCAAAACCTAACGCTTGTGTTTGTGAAACAGGAAAATACCATTCCGTATCTAACTGAAAAGAACAAAACAGCATCAAGTGGTCTGGCTTGGGTCAACATCTTCTTGGCCATATGCTTTCTTCTTGTTTATGGCTTAGCCCATAAAGAGAAACTTCAGAGTGTTCACGAAGCGCTGCTCCCAGCACCTCAGGAGTCATCGACTCACCCCGCAGGCCATCTACAGCAATTTTAAAAGACAACGTTTTGAGTCTTCAGCAGAACAACGGCTGCACACCACCAAGCTCCCAGCGACCCCGGAGTCCTGCCTTCACTATGCAATGAATTCCTTCTCTTCTTGCAGTCCTCTCCTGCATCCACCATACAAACTCTTTAGCAGGTGAGGCCACAAGTCTACAGACAACAGCCTCCTTCACCAACCAGACACCAACCAGACCCTCCAGAAAGCCAATCTCATTTTTCTGAGGTGGTCTACAGAAAACGTGTACACCTAAAAACACGGCAAAACTAAGTCTGGTGATGAAGTTTGTCCAAGATGCTGTAATACACACCACGGAAAATGCAAATTTCAGCCAAGACTGAGACTTTTGGGAATTAACACTCCCCTTCTTTTTTTTTTTTTTTTTTTTTTTTT
>Ga0065711_1004467_pt1 | contig 36612 bp, 24 predicted proteins | sample Hoacrofraction12_FD_59098 | JGI IMG/M metagenome (GOLD analysis project Ga0065711, IMG submission 59098) | Hoatzin crop microbial communities from Cojedes, Venezuela - Epithelial fraction 12 v2 (version 2) | ecosystem: Host-associated > Birds > Digestive system > Esophagus > Crop | place... | reverse complement strand
GCCAAGCTCTTTTCAGTGGTGCCCAGTGACAGGACAAGGGGCAATGGGCACAAACTGAAGCAGAGGAAGTTCCGTCTGAACATGAGGAAGAACTTCTTCCCTCTGAGGGTGATGGAGCCCTGGAACAGGTTTCCCAGGGAGGCTGTGAAATCTCCTTCTCTGGAGATACTCAAGACCTGCCTGGAAAATGTGCTGCTCTAGGTGGCCCTGCTTCGGCAGGGCGGTTGGACTAGATGACCCACAGAGGTCCCTTCCAACCCCTAACATTCTGTGATTCTGTGATTCTGATAGCTGTGATGAGTTGCAACAAAGCTAGTGCACGTTAAAAGCAAATCAAGTTGGCATAACTGTTGTAAGACCATATACAGATAGTTACCATTGTTCTTCATATATCATTCTTAGGGCATCCTTTTCACTCTAGTGCATTTTTCCATTGTGACGAGATCTCCTCAGCTGTTGTTTTAACGGGGTTAAGGTTAAGCTTGCTTTCATCACTGAGCTATATTTAGGATGGCTATTATTCTATGGTTCTGTAGATCCACATGGTTATCTAAAGCTAACAAGACCTGCAGTGCTTCAGATTCTGTATATTGCTTCCTGTCTGGCTTCTGGTTTCCTTGTTTTCTGCAGCTTTTCTTGGGTTGTCTATATAAGGAAGGAAAAGGAAGTCCAAGTCTGCGTTTATTGTGCTTCCTGGAGGTTAATATTCCCATATGAATAGGCTTGAAAAGATTTCAGCCATGCTTGTCTTGTTTTTTCTGCAAAAGAATATACCCTAAGAGCTACAAGGAAAACTCTTCAAACTTGCTTCTGTGTATTTGTCAGAACACTATTTGTTTTATTTTACTGAGTTGTACCAAGGGAGTACCAGTTAACATTCCTCAACTGATACTGCGACTACATCAGATTTTTTTTTCATTTCTTGTTTTTCTTTTTTTTTGTTTCCAGTACTACACAGAAGGAGTTAGGTATCAGAAAAGAGTAAAAAGGAAAGATACTTCTTAATCCAAAAATGACAAGACAAACAAGAGGTAAGAAAGGAGGCACTTAGTGGCCAAGGAGGTGGTAGGCCCTGTCATGGTAATTCAGTATTTAGTTACACAATGGTGTGGCTTTTAGAGAAGGGAAACCCACCACAGATTTTGACAATCTGCTCTTTGCCAAGGTTGACAAGGCTTTGCATTGAGAGAACAGAGCATTTCATATAGGGCTTTCTTCCCCCAAAAAAACACAACTATACACGTTTTATAATAAATTGTTCCTTAGAAACGAGATTTTATCATTTTGCTCTAATTTCCTTAGAAACGAGATTTTATCATTTTGCTCTAATGCTCTGTTTTACTTCCTGTTTCCTTTGGGTTCAGTTTCAGTGCAGCAGTTTCAGTGCCAATGTCAACATAAAGACAGGAGCGTTTCCAGTTTAGGACGGGTCTGACTGTCATTCTTCCAGTGCTTCTAGCTGGGAGTTGAACCAGTGGGCCAGCCCAGACGTTTTTGCAATGAAAGCATTACTGAAGAAAGAAAACAGACACCTTGGACATTAACGGGAGCCTGGAAAGCAAACACCTCACATGAGAAATAACCTGGAAAATGACACCATTACAGAACAGAAACTGATTCATGGTATCTCAGAGGAGGAAGAACTGGCACTAACCATGCATAATGTTAAACCATTTTGAATTTGGTAGCTGTCTAAAATTTCACAATGAAGTTGAAGATTCAGTGGAATATAGAAAAAGAAGAAGAAATGGGGCTATCTTAAGTAGAAAATACTACAGCTAGAAAACCTTTTGTAACACATTAGACTGCATGCACATGGGTAGCCAGCAGTATCCCAGTACAGATCTCATCAAGATTTCCTTTCACGGATTACAAGAAATAAGCTTTTGATTCATTATGAGAAAGAGAAATTTATAGAAGTGCATAAAAAAATATTCTGTTTACCAGTTTTTTGCTGATTCTTTATATGTTCAGCAAATTTTCAAAGGACAGTAAGAGAATTTAGTTTCCACTGAATTTCAGTGGACTATGACTTTGTATAGTCTTTTTCAACAAAATCCCTTCTGCAGCACAGAAGAACTCCGCTTTTTTATTCCTCTTGTCCATATTGCTTGTATTTTTAGGGAGATTGATTAGAATAAGCATATAGATGTGTAATCATTGTGCTCTACAGTACAGAGCTTCCCTCCACCATCACTCCTCCAAATGTATTGATTAAGGTATCAGTTTTAGGTACTTCTTTGCTCCACCTCCTACCCCATAGCGCAGTAACAGATAATACATTTATCCTTGCAAGCAGAGCAGTATTACTCTTTTCATTTTAGAAAAAGGAGAACTCAGGAACAGAGGGATTAAGGTACATATCCTCAGCACAGGCTGAGATGCTTGGCTGTTGGCACTGCATTCTTTGAGAATTTAAGAGTTATCCAAGGCCACACAGGATGTCTCTCAGGGAAGAAAGGAACTGAACTTGATCTTCTGAAGTTCCGGCTGGAATCTTTACCTTTCATCCTTCTTCCCTCTTAAGTCATGACTTTAGGAGTAGAAGTTTTAACAAATATATTAAGAACTGCAAAGCACAGTAGAACTTAACCCTCCGTGTTACAAAGGGAACTTTCTCCACAAGACTACAGTAGACTGTATGTGAGAAATGTTTTGCTTCTGGAAAACACTGTGAAGGAGGGATTTCATCTCCCCACAATTCATATACAAAGATTCCACATAACAGATTGTCCAGTAGAAATGTATTTTTAACATGAAAAATAAAAAAGAGAACATCTTAAAAATCAGTGTGTCCACATCAAAACACAGTAAATCAAAATTAGATACCATTCTGTACTGAAGCCAAAGTGTTTTACCTCTTTATACAAATTTAGTAGTTGAGAATATCAGAGTTTTTCATAACAAGGCCAATGAACAATAAGTAATCAAATGGTTGAACAGATTAACAAGGAAAAATACAATGGAGAAGATTTAGTAATAACCTGACAAGTATACTGCCCAACAGCATTTGTACTACAAAACAAGTTAAAATTCACAGTAAGAGTGGGCCTCTAATCCCTAATCAGCCTGCTGCTTCTGTAGCAGACCCCTTCACTGGAGATTAGAATGATATAAATTACAGTATTGCTGCCACTAAATTTACCCTTACTTTAATTTGAAGAGGACTAGTTTTACTGTTTCTGAAAAGCTATTAAAAATCCTGCAAATTATTGTGCGCCATCTACTGTTTCATTAACTCCTAATACCCTAGCAGCGTTCTGGAGCTGCATGGCTGAATCAAGATTTTATTCATCAACTAAAGCAGAAATCCAGATTTTGGGATTTACTTAAAAATTGTATTGCATTCTCTACAAAAATCAGTGCTCATTTTTTCAAGCACAGAATGAATTTTACAAGCATTAAAAAGCAAAGCCATGAATCGGAGACAAAAAAAAATTAAAACTGAAGTTTAACATCAGAGTCAGTCTTTTCTTTATCCCAAATATTCCAGTAAAGAAATAATATAGATCTTTAACCCTTTTCATATTACTAAAAGAATTGAAATATTGAGTACTGGCTAGGCTTGAAAAAAAAAAATTGAAACAAAAAACCAACCCACCAGACATTAAGGTAACAGTGGTTGTATCCTAATGATTACAAATATCCAGAGATAAATTTCTTTAAAAAAAGATAACAGTTTAGTCACCTAGGCATAGCTTGACATCAGACGTAGATCAGGTAGGCTCCTACCTTCCTGAATAACTAATTTACAAATAGTTCATCATCAACTTGTAGTAGATTTGCATAATGAAAATTATCAGACAAACATCAAGACTGATGAACTATATGGACTGATTGTCCATGCTCACTTGCATCTGTAGTTTCCTTTTTTGCATTCATGCTTGCAAGTTATTTGTAGAATTGCTGTCTCTGCTCATGAAGTGGGGAGGAATATAGGAGGCAGAAAAAACCCCCCCAAAAAACCAAATGCCACTAGGCTTAATGGACATTCAAGCTGTTGTTTGCCTGCCTATTCTAGCAGCTCAATATCACTGTGATGACCTACATAGCCAGAAAACAATCGGTGGTGGGCAGCATTCACTGCTTTGCACTTTTTGGTTTACTAGTGAATAAATACTAGAGAATTACATGTTAAAAAAACAAACATGAAAAGTGGTACTGTATCCTAGAAATACGACATGCTTTCACTGTTTTTCACCTCCCAGTTGAGGGCAGGTTTCTTCTCTTGCCCTAAACGTGAGACATTTTCTCAGAGCTAACAGTCTTAACTCCTGAAGTGAATAAAGAGAGGTGGGCACATATAGAAGGTAGTCTATCTCATACTAACAAAAATGCTGAAGACGCACCAACTTATGTGTATATTTTTTTTAATTGAGTAAATTCACAAACATTATACTCAAATACCTTTGAGTATACTTAAGAACTTAGGTGGAGTATGAGCCTCACCTGTCTTCCTTCTAAAGAACTGTCCTTTGAACAGACTGACAACAAAAAGGTATGTTGTCTCCAGCTCTAGTCCTCTATCACTTAGAGCCAATGGGGTGAGGAACAACAACAGACACTACAAAATATCAGGCTACTGTGCCCAGCTGTAAGAATGAGCATGGGTCTTCGAAATGGTGAAATGCATCAGCAGAGCAGTGCACTTGGGCTCCCATGGAGAGATCTTCTGAACAGGGTCAGCCTCTTCCCGTTCCAGACTTCAGTTATTCTGAGACAGCTTAGGTGTCTTTAAATGGCACCACATTGCAAAGTGTGGACAGACTCACACAAATACACTGACATAAAGAGGACTCAGGAGGAGACAGAAAGGAAAGAAGTTAAAATCTTTCTTTGAGAAGGAAAACCGGTGCCTGATTCTTCAGTTCTTTCCACATGTCCTCACCCAAGAAGTTTTTCCATAGCAGTTTTGCAGGGAAGAGTCTGCATGCACCAGTACTCTACAATGGAGCAGAGTGTGGGTATGGTAAGAGCTGCAAAGGTCGCACAGGTGATACAGTAGTGGCTGTGTGGCACGGTGGAGAGGCAGTCTTTGCCAGCTCAAAGCCACACAAACAGGCTCACACTAGTCTATGCAGATTAACAACACTACTTAACAGCTGCTGGTGGTGCTAGTTCATATCTCTTTGCATTCTTATGGTACATTCATTGCACATGATGGCCACTCAGTCTTGCAGTCTCATAGCATCCCGGTCTGTCCCTTGCTTTTGAGAAGCCCTACATCGGAATTGCAGAGGTTTACTGGATTGTCACTTTCTGAGGAGAGAAACAGGAGAGTTTGTGTTACCCTGTAATCTCCAGAACTCAATTTTAAGGCAATTGGTAATGTTCAAGCTGAGCTTACAACGCTAACTCTGCATTTGGACTTGAAGCTGGGCAATTTTTCAACCATCATTTTGCATGAATACAAGTTTTATGTATGAAATAGAAAGCACAATGAGTGCAGTATTTCCGTCCTCAAGCCTTAAGTGTTCATGAGTCAGACCTCCCATGAGCGATGACTAATCTAGAAACTGTTTCTCTCTTTTATATGTAGAAGTAATTTAATTTTTCCATCTACCTTCTGAATTATCAGGAGATCAATAAGGACACAGCATGTTTCTGCCTTTGGCTTTTGCTCTGGGCAGAAAATTCCCAGAGGGGTTCTGCACTGGCTGAGATCCTGGACAGCTGGGACCTGAGAGGCTCCAAAGACACAGTAAGGGTAATTTGAACTTCTGTACTGACCTCCTGATATTTCAGCTTTGCCTAGCCATAGGGCTTAGATGTGGACAGATAAGAAAAGGGGTTCTTAACAGATGGGAGCTACTGTAACTCCAGGGCATCATGAGGCACAGTGGTGGTTGCTGGCCAGTATGGTTCAGGACGTGAAAGGCAAGACTAACTGGGGTGTAGGAGGAAGAGATCTACAGCTCCTGAACTCTACACAGACATCCTCAGAGTCTTGGCAGTTGCCAAGTGAAGAACAACTCTCAGTGGGATCTGGAGAATCATTTCAAATTCCAGAATCTTGGTGGAGGTCATCTGACTCTTCAAACCTGCCTACTGATTTCCTGCGTTTGCCTATCCAATTAAAAGCATCAATCTTGCTACTGTTACCACTTGAAATTGTTCAGAAGTTTAAGAGACTGCAAATGATCTATTTCATAGAGCTCCCCAAAAAGCAGACCATTTTTTTGTGAGAGACATTGAAGACATCAGAGAATTCTGCTCTGAATCGAGCTGTTTTGGTAGAAGAAACGAATGACTGTGCTGTCTACCCAACCTTATTCACAGCCCCAGACATTTCTCAGATTGGAGGGAGCATTCCAAAACCAAGAGACCATGTCGAAGAGAAGACATGTAGCCTTCCTCCACACAGCTGGATGGAGAATAAAAGTCATTCTCATACTACTGGGCAACCCTCACTCTTCAGGTTTATGCTGAATAGCTATTACTTACAACGGACATTACTACCACTAATAATGCTAGCAGGGTCAAATAGATAATTATAAATACATACTCTCCATTTGTGGACATGCTTAGTTTAGAATGAGAATGCTGTTCCCTAGTTAAACTCCTGGAAACACAGCATAGGAGAAACCCCAAATCAGTACTTTGTACTGATACAGAGCCCAACCTCTTCTCTGCATAACAAATCTCCTTTTAGGTGAAGATTTAATCCTAGGGATAGTCCAAAAAATACAAAGTTTTACTGAATACAGACACCTCAAAAGCCAGGCAAACAATACTCCATTTTTGTCCATGATTTTAAATTATTAGATGAACAGTAACACTCTCAAGCTAATGTAGTTACTCCAAGCAGTGCTTTGCCTGACATCTCTCAAACAGCCTCAGTCATGTAATCATTTGCTAGTCTACCTGGTGGCCTGAAATACAATAGAATCACAGAATCATAGAATAGTTTGGGCTGGAAGGCACCTTTAAGGGTCATTTAGTCCAAGTTAAAAGTTTTAGTTTAAAACCATTACCCCTTGTCTTATCACAACAGGCCCTCTCACACAGTTCGTCCCTATCTTTCTTATAAGCCCCCTTTAAGTACTGAAAGGCTGCTGCACTTCTTATGTGGGTAGCTCATCCAATTAGCTTGAAGTAGTTTTCTGCTAGTATTTATTCTCCCCTCCAGTTTATAAATCAAACTTCTGTCCCTTGCTATGTTTGTCCTGTCCTTCTGGCTCAAATTCCAGGTTGTCATCCAATCCTTTTAACCTTAACTTTGCCTGAAACAAAGCAAGAGAGGGATTCAAAGAGGAAGTGCTATATAGATCCTCCATGGACATTTCATCATTTCACTAACAGCAGAGTTAAAACCTTATTATGATACAGTGTAGTCAGAGTGTTCCCACTAATGGCAGTACAAGTGTTGGGGGACAATCAGAGTTTTGTTTTTTCAAGGAAACAGTTTATCTAAAATGTCAAATCTATTGCAATAATGTTTGGCTTTGTCTTCAGTTAACTTTATTAATGAAAGAAATTTAAACTGAAATATCAGACTTTAAGATTTCCATAATTTGAAAGCTCTGCTCTGAAGTTTCTTGGATTTACAAACTTGGTTGATGATGAAGACAAATGTACTATAATATATTTTACCCTGAATTGTAGTCTCAATTCTAAGTCAATTTTTCAATTGAAGCATCTTCTCCTTCTGTTCTCTCAGATTGTCCCTGAAAGCTTATAGAAATAAAACATTTACAGATCAGGGGTTATCTTCTTCTTTGTCTTCTATGTGAAGTACACACACCCACACAATTTCAATAGAAGGGATGTTATTGAAATAAAGCTTTTTCCAGAAGTTAAAGGTAAATGGACGCAAATGTAACTAATGTTTACGGATACAAACTTGAACAATGGACTTAAGAAACTAGCCTTGAAAACATAAACAACCGCAGAAAAAAATGCAATGTTCTGGTGACAAGCTTTCATACCAGTTAGGTACCTCATATATTTTCTGTTATTTCCATTATGACTTTCTCCCCTAGTTCATGTTTTGTTTCATGTTCTCTTTGACTTCCATTCTTTTCATTGTGACAGAAGAACTTTGACTTTACTGTATTGTTTTGCATATAACGATTAATCCATGGTGCCTTTATTTGCGTAAGTTTAATCAAATCCAAGAACGACAATGAAGCAGTAGGGAGCTTAAGACATTTTTTTAAATCTAATTGGCACACAGAAGATCCCCTTAGTATGAAACCAGATTCCTGGCTAGGAACAAAACAATTGATAGATTTTTTTTTTTTTCCTAACAGAATTCTTTTTCCCATACAAGATAATGTTTCTTCCATACGGATTTCAATTCCAGTATATTCCTGGTGGAGCTATCCAACTTCTACATGGCAGTAACCAACAAAGTATTAAGAAAGCATTTGTAAAATGCTATAGTTACAGTGCAAAATGTTTCTGCCACCAGAATGAATAGTCTTAAGTGCTGTTCAGTTTTAGTAGATGAAACTGCAGCTTTTGACAAGACAATAAATATTCTTAGGAGTATTGTTTCATGTGCTGACACACAGAAATACCCAAAGTATTGAAGTAAATCCCAATATTTGAGCTGCATGTGGAATCAACATCTGTTAATATTCTCAATAGTGAGGTTTGCTGTTGTTTAAACATCTCCCTTCTACATTAGTTGGTTAAAGAGATAATGACTATTACAAAATTCTGAAAAATGTCATGTATTTTATACACATGCCCATACATGCACGTAGAAGAAAAACCACACAGAATAGCATAATACAGTCAAGATATCATTAGCCATAAAGGATACTTGTGAACTTCCTATCACAAAAGTTAAGCCTGGTCATTAAATACATGAAATAACTTTGGCAAAATCTACAAAGCAATCCAAAGTATGCCTACCAACATGGCATTTTCTCATAACAGAAATCTAGGATAGAACTTTAGGTTTAATTTTTTAAGTAAGAGATGCTAGAAAGAAAAAAAAGGAAGAAAAAGAATAATTAAAAAGAATTATTCCCTTCTGATTAGGGATATCTCACTCATTTATGAAGACATTTCTGCATAGAAAACAGTGACAAAACAGCCTGTGAATGAGTTGTCCTCCCACATCAAGCAGTCCCAGGCTGGACCAACAGCACAGAGAGCAGTTGCACAGAAGAACGTGACCGACTGGGATGGTTTTGCTCAACTTGGTTGCTGCATTAAAATATTTTCAGAAACCGCTGCCCTGTCGTGGGGTAAACCTGGGGTCCCACCAGTTACTGAGCTCATGGCTCCCCAGAGAAGGTGTATTGCAGCTCTGTGGAGAGAGTTCTGGGTGTCCTGGTGGACAACAGGTTGACCATGAGCCAGCAGTGTGCCCTGGCTGCCAAGAAAGCTAACGGGATCCTGGGGTGCATTAAGAGGAGTGTGGCCAGTAGGTCGAGGGAGGTTCTCCTTCCCCTCTACACTGCACTAGTGAGGCCCCATCTGGAGTACTGCATCCAGTTCTGCAGTCCCCACTTCAAGAAAGATGACGAGCTGCTGGAGTGTCCAGCGGAGGGCTACAAGGATGGTGAGGGGACCGCAGCATCTCTCCTACGAGGAGAGGCTGAGGGAGCTGGGCTTGTTCAGCCTGAAGAAGAGAAGGCTGAGAGGGGATCTAATATACACTTACAAATATCTGAAGGTGGGTGTCAGGATGAGGGGGCCAGACTCTTTTCAGTGGTGCCCAGCAACAGGACAAGGGGCAATGGGCACAAACTGAGGCACAGGAAGTTCCTTCTGAACATGAGGAAGAACTTCTTCCCTCTGAGGGTGACGGAGCACTGAAACAGGCTGCCCAGGGAGGTTGTGGAGTCTCCTTCTCTGGAGATATTCAAGACTCACCTGGACACGGTCCTGTGCAGCCTGCTGTAGGCGACCCTGTTTCGGCAGGAGGGTTGGACTAGATGACCCATAGAGGTCCCTTCCAACCCCTACCATTCTGTGATTCTGTGTATTTCACCTCCCTGAAGCCCGTGGGGCAGAAGGAGGGACAGCACGTGGGCCGCCCATCTTCACCCAGCCGACAGCTTGGGTGCGAGAAGCCCTGCGGGATGGCTCCCTCCCACGTGTGGCAGCCCTGCCATATTGCTGGGGTCACCTCTCTGCCATGGCGTTCAGGAGGGATCCTGCCCCTGACCCTAAGCACACTCCGAGGACACCTCCCGCACAGTCTCGGAGGGTGTGGAGGGCAATCCAAGACAGGCCTGGCTCTGCTGGGGGGCCCTAGATGTGCAGGTACTCCTGGTCAGGTGACTGAGGAAAGGGAAACGAAAACACCTGTGGCCTGTTTAGCTGAGAGCTGATGATAGGCATCCAAAAACTGAAACAGTTTGTGCATGCTTAAAGGCTTCACCGGTCAGTTTCCAGACCTAAGCCAACATGGCTTAAAGTAAAACCTGCAGAAACCCCCAAACTTACTCTCAAGAAGGTGACAGAGCGTCAACGGCTGGCGGCTCCTCGCAGGTGCTCCCTCACCAGGCCCCATCCCACCACACCCAGAGGGAGCTAGGCAGGCCAGAGACCATGACCAGGCCACTAGGCAACTCCATGGTGATGGCTGGGCCAAGGCCCAGCTGGGACGTGGGCCAGCGGGTGGACTTGGCTCAGCAGGACCCGTGGCCAGGCAGGGCTGTGGGGAGCTGGAGATGGGCCCTGCTGCGGCGCCACAAAGACCGGGGCTGACAGAGCCGGGGGGCTGAAATGGGGTCCTGGGCTGCAGGCAGGGCGTGGAGAGCCCGGGGTGGGTGACAGGGATAGTCAGGAATGGCAGAGGAATGCTAAGACCAGGCACACACTCAAACATTTCTTCAAAGACATGCCAGTTTCTGACATCTGGGACAACAGGTATAAATATGAACCATGTCAGTATTTTGAACCATATCAGTATTCTGAAATGTGCTGAACTAACGCTTTTGCTCTACGTAACACGTTGCTTTCCCTTTCCAGTCACAGTACACCTCTGGAGAGACATATCTCCCCTCAGCGGGGTCACAAGATAGCTTTAATCGATGGCAAGTAACAACTGGCTGAGTGATTTAATTCCAGGTGCTGTTGTTGAGCAGGTTGACTCCAAAAATTGTTTTTTCGGAGGGTACGATTGTTCAAAGGTTACAAATATATTTGCATTTATAAAGAAACACGTACACTGCAAGGAATAAATTTGTGCTGAAATTTGTCTGACTGTGATACCAATTGTTTCTCAGTTCAAATCTTTGTGTCTGGCAGCAACTGCCTTTGTTTGTTTGCAGTTCCTGTTTTACGTTTTGTTTAAAAGTGGCAGAACAGGACAGCAAGAAAGAAGCTACTCTACTTCATCCCAGGTCAGGCAGACCCTCTAGAGGGGGTCTACCCCACAAGCAACTAAGCATGCTAAGGTGAGAGAAACTTCCCTGTTGGCAAACATGAAAAGTCTGAGGGCAAAACTAGTGGTTTCTCGGAGTGGAGCAGGGAACTTGCTTGTAAACAGAGCAAACCCAGAGGCAAGAGAAGACAGAATAAAGGAGATTTTCCCAGGGCCCCAGACGGGGCTGTATGTAGTTTGCTGCAACCGAGGAAGTCAGAGAAAGTTGTTCAACTACCAAGTCAGAGCAGAGGGAAAACCAAATACACAGCAGAGCAGAGCAGAGAAGGGATTTGTTTTCAAAACTTTTGATTTAAACTGTTCCACAAAACATGTGCATTCTGTCTTGAGTGTAAGATGTTTCACCATTGAAGTTCAGATGCCTGTGTTTGATATCTTTTAATATATCTTTAAGCTAAAGCTGGAACAGACTTCTGGCTATTGTCAAAGTCCTACATCAGGATACAGGACATATCTGAATATTCAGCAAGCAAGACAAATATAATCTGTCTTCTGACAGATGAGCTTTGTTGAGTGCAGATACAGATAGGGAAAACTGAGCCATGGTGCATTATCTTGCTGACAGAACCTCACCAGTTCATGTCCTGAGAGTCTTGGGGTCTTCAGAGGTGAATGAAGAATCAGTTCCTTTAAGTCCAAAGTATTAAGAAATTCATAGTGATCACTGGACTTCTGATCTTATCATCTTTTGTAGTTACGGTCATTCTTTATACAAATCTGACATTGCTTCCACTGACATGATTTGTCATGCTCTAGTTGCAGCTTCCATATACTAAGGTCTTTATGCAGTTGCATCTCTGAATTAAGATGTATGCCTTTATTTCAGATTTTCACCTCAGAGTATATTAAAAATGCATTTACTGGGGGTTCTAAAAAAAAAATCTTTCACTGAACAAAATGGGTAAATCAAATCATATATATGCAGTGTATTTTAAGTAATGTTACGTGTGTTTCTTAAGTCTCAGACTTTTGTAGTTTTGCTGGTAGGTGCAACTGATTACTTCAGATCCCACTTCCTGACTCCATAAAAGTCATCGGTCTGTGGCAAAACTTATTTTAGGGAAAAATTATACACTTGCACAGCAAATAGAAAAGTTAACCCACTAAATATTTCTTAGTATTTACTAGGCTATAACCCAAATAGCAATTACAAGAAGACAACTGTTACTATAGGTGGGGCTGAAATTCAAAACCAGTAATGAGATTTTGAACACCATGATTCCCTTAGATCCCTAACACTTCCACAAGCTGCAAAACAATGTAGCTACAACATTAGTAAGTGAATAGAGCAATTTGTATTCGGAACTAGTTTAACATGTAATACTGATTCATCAAAAATAGAAATCCTTTGAAAGCTTAGACATTGACGGGTCTATGAGTCTGTATGAATTATAGTACTGAAAGAAATTTATTGTATGTAGTGGAACAAGATTAAGTAAAAGAGTTTGCCATTTTCAGGCACTTTAATAATATTGCTTACTACTTATCTGTTATTTTTGTTCACATAGCAGCTGTGGGATGAGATTGTACTCAAAACAATTAAAATAGACTGGAATAGGATACCGAATCTCTCTGTTAATAAGGAATTCTTAATTTCTTCTCCAGCAAATGTCTGACAAGGTAGAGCATAATATAAAACAATGTAACTTATTGAAGAGTTCTTCTGCAAAGGGGCTTCAGCCAGGTTTCATTTATTTTTGCAGCCGTGTTTCTTCTCATATGAAAGCTGAAAATGTGCCCAATTCTGCAGCTGCAGTCACAATGGTAAATACTTTTGTATAGAAGGACTCATTCTGCTTATCTGTAAGCGATGGATAGCACATATGCAATTTAATTCTCTTTGGTAGATTGTTAAATGTTGAGATTGAACTCAAGAAATGTAGTCATAGAGGCACAAGCTTCATTGCTTAATAAAAAAATGCATGTCTTTTGATTAGCATCTTTGCTGGTTCACATTAGACTATCTATCAGCTGCCCCTGTCGTCATTCAGAGGTTCATGTCTGTTAGCCAGACTCTGGCAGGCTGAGATGCTTACGTGTTCTAATCACAATCTTCAAGGCTACCTACAGATGCAGACTCTGTAGGAGAAATGCAAAGCATAATCTGACCCTCTGCTTTATCTACAGACCCAACAACTGTTGGACTGCCTAAAGAGTGGGAATTCATATGGTCGCTGTGTGACACCATGACTTCTCTGACTCCCTGCTCCCATGCAGCAGCTACAGGAACCAGAGAAAACTTGAACCGTATCTTCATTAAACAAACTGAGATGAGAGGGATGTGACGCTGTACTTTTATCTAACAGCAGGACTGCTTTATAGACATGTTATAATGCATTGGCAACACACTAGCAGCACAGACACAGGTTTTATCTGCCAAACCACATATGGCTTATTCTAGCCACGGAGAAGGGAAACCAGACACACAGAGCCAGCATGGATACAGACAAAGTATGGATAAGAAGAATTTGCCAGACATGCAATAATCAGAGCATCACAAAAATCAAAAAATACACTCTCTACAGCAGGAGATGTTAGTGGGGAGTTGTAGACATTTAAATCCCTTTGCTAAGTCTGCACAAGTAACACGTCAAATTTTGCCACAGCACTTAACAAAGGGCTATTTATGCCTTAGCAATGCCAGTTAGGTGCCACCCTCCCTCTGTAGCTGCGTTAGCAGAGATCTGTAGAAAACTGAATGCTGATTATGCAAAACTCCTAGAATAATGCAAAACTCCTTCAATAAAGACTGTATTCAATCTCTAACCAAAACATGGCTCATAATGTTTGCAGTGTCGCTACCATCCCCCATGAATTATTTCAGACATTTAAACTCTTGAATTTTATGATGTACCCTATGAAATTCATTGCCTTTACTCAATCTTCAGTGCTGGTTTCCCTCGAATGTGAGATCTTCCAAGGCAAAACATGAACACCTGAAACCTAATGGTTATGAAACCTGAGAGTTAATTTACCAGGGCTGCGTGAGGGAATTTTTTTTTTTTTCTCTTTCTCTTTTTTCTTAAAAAGATAAAGAAATATATGAAAGGATAAATGTGACAGATTTCATTTTAGGGACCAAAATTACAAAAAATATCTTTTCAACCACATAAAACTACTTCATTATAAATTACGAAATTGGTTGAACTTTCAAAAGAAATTTTTCATTTCAAACAGGAAAGGTCAAGTGCTTTGAAAGCGTTCCCTCATCTTCTCCTGCCTCTCATTTTGAGAGGATGGTAAACATGAGAAGCAAAGGACAAGAACTTCAGAAGATAAAAGTGCAGGACATGATGACCTGATTCTTTAAGGTTAGTCCTTAAAAATAAAACTTCAACAACTTCTTAAATTTCTCATTCAAAATGCAGAAAAGAAATTTCATTAACATATATGATTCCATTCACCCCCAAGCATTTGCCTCAATTTATCCTTTTTGTCCTTCAAGAGTTTTTGTAGAAAAAGAAAGGAAAAGACTTTTTTTTTTTGTTAACCAGCTATACAGTCATAGGAAACAACGTCTTCAAAGTAAACAAGTATTACACTCCCTTGAGTGGTGATATGTGAAAACAAGATGTAGCCTGCCTTTCAGATCACCAGCTGAGCTGATCAAGAGCACCTTTTCTTTTCGTTGGTATCCCTTGTGTTTGTTTTTTGTCCCATTCCCAGAATAGTATAAAGGGAACCCTTATAAATGATCAGTTCTCTGAGCATCAGGAGCAGCCCCTGTAGAATCCCTTAGCCTTCTGGACGTGTGGCTTTGAGCCCAGTTTCAAAATCCAAGGTGTCAACATTAGCCAAACTTTCAGGATTTTGCAATTCATCCAGCGCTCCTACAGCCTCATTAAACACTGTCCCCAAGTCCAAATAGGCATTCTTCTTTAAAAAACTAACCAGAAGAAAAACAAAAAAATCCCACCCCACAACACAAAAAACAACCACTGTCCAATCTCAAGTATCACATCAGTTCCTCCCAATTAATCTTTTTCAAGAGAAGATGGTATTTGCATCACTTATATAGTCTGCTTTATCCTAGTTGATTTCAACAGAGATTTGCAGGGAGATCTCTTCAATGAAAGCTCAGCAAATTCAGTAGTCCAAATGAGATATACTTTCCAATTAAGGATTAGCATACTTAACATGAGGTGGTTGATTTCAATTGGCATGACTCAAACTGAAAAGTCAGCCTACTTGCCATCTGGTTTATACACATCTAGTCCAGAAAGCAGCAACGAAGCAGCTGAAAGACTGCTACCATAGAAACAGTATACATACAGTAAACCTTACCTAGAGACCTCTTAAATTCTTACAATGTATTGTACCAGTAACTTTGTAGTTTGGGTTTGCTTCTTTGGACAGAAACAAGTTTAGAGATTTAATCTGAAATGCAGTACATGCAGGCAGCTAAACTGGAAGAAAGAGAATGATTTTTCCAGGGCCTGAAATGCAAGAAGTCTTACTAATGAGGCAAGAGGGAAAAAAAATTAGTAAATTAGTCATATATTTTAATTTGTTACAAAGATTAAACAGGCCAAGAGAATCTGTTAGACTATTTTAATGGGGGAGGTCAACCTTCACGAACCACAATTTCACATGCATTCAATTCATATATACAGTATAAAAATAATTCATCACAGAATCACAGAATGTTAGAGTTTGGAAGGGACGTCTGTAGGTCATCTAGTCCAATGCCCCTGCCGAAGCAAGGTCACCTACAGCAGACTGCACAGGACCTTGCCCAGGCGGGTCTTGAATATCTCCAGGGAGGGAGACTCCACAACCTCCCTGGGAAGCCTGTTCCAGTGCTCCGTCACCCTCAGAGGGAAGAAGTTCTTCCTCATGTTCAGACGGAACTTCCTCTGCTTCTGTTTGTGCCCGTTGCCCCTTGTCCTGTCGCTGGGCACCACTGAAAAGAGTCTGGCCCCATGCTCCTGACACCCACCCTGCAGATATTTATAAGCAGTTATTAGGTCCCTTCTCAGCCTTCTTCAGGCTGAACAAGCCCAGCTCCCTCAGCCTCTCCTCGTAGCAGAGATGTTCCAGTCCCCTCACCATCCTTGTAGCCCTCCGCTAGACTCTCTCCATCAGCTCCTCATCTTTCTTGAAGTGGGGAGCCCAGAACTGGACAGAGTACTCCAGATGGGGTCTCACTAGGGCAGAGTAGAGGGGAAGGAGAACCTCCCTCGACCTGCTGGCTTCACTTCTCTTAATGCACCCCAGGATCCCATTGGCCTTCTTGGCAGCCAGGGCACACTGCTGGCTCATGGTCAACCTATCGTCCACCATAAGAAAGAATTGCCAAAATTTCTATAAAGAAAGGAATTTTGTCTATGTTGTGATACATTGTATAGATCATAATTCATTAACCTGGAACAAAACCTGTCTTTAACTGATTTTGCTGAAAGGACTGGCTAGACCCCCACTGTTGACCCATCCAAACTACAATGTCCAGCACCCAGAATGACCAACGCTTGGAAAAGAAATTAAAAATTAAGGGATATCTGAGAAATTAAGATTGAAAGGTAAGGTGTGATATATTTTAGATACTGGGGAGTGAGCAAGGAATCAAAGCAGTTGGATGCCTTTCAGGTAAGCACACAGACTTCATCCAAACCAAGTGCTCTGCTGTGCAGTACTAGAGCACAAAACATGTGCACAGCTATTCCTGCTGACCTTAGGTGCTCCCCAGCTCACACGAAGATTTTTTGCTGCTAAAATAATGCAAGCAGTTTTGAGTTTTTGAGAGACAATTCCTTCCATTGTTATCACAGGTTTCATTCTGAGATGACTCAACATTCATCTTGTGGTGAGCAAATGTGGAGATGGGGGGAAGAAGAGCAAAGAAATGCACATGAACAGAAGGGGTTCTTCAGCCTTGAGTCAGGCTTCCAATCCACTCCTGACCCATTTACAAGCAAAATTCAGTTGCCAAATCTCCTATCCTATCTCCTGTCACAATGTTACAAGTCGTCAAGTGTTTTCTTGTTTCTTCTGTTAGCTATTCCTTCCCTCTATATTTAGGGATCACAGCAATCTTTTAACTACACAGCACGAAGAATCACATCCTGTTAACTATGCCAACACCAATTCTGTCAAATCCTCACTTCTCAGATGGGGATGGGCTCCTTGCTGAAGGATTAAATGCAAAGCAGGTACTACTTATTCCCTGGCAAACTACTTCTTTTCTGCCAATACAGTTCTTGTTCCTTTTTGACTTCGTATTATCAACAGCCTGAGAATAATATTCTAAGTTTAGTGTTAAAGGACTAAAGTTTGATCTGAGCTCTGCTATTTGAAAGTTTTAGCCCTTGTTGACTCGAATTCATGTCTCATTAATGTCACTTTTCGTGGATTAGTGTGATCAGTATAAGGACTGAATCAGAAGTTGTCTTCTTTGGTTCAAGAACTTCATCAGTTTATCTAGAAAAAAAGGATATCGGGTGTTTGGGAAGAAAAAAATTAACATTTGCCTTTAAATGTTAAGAACTCCAATATTGTAGTAAGAGTATTCCAAAATAAGTGAGATTATGTTTTATGTTTTAGTAAAGATACTAGTAAACTAGAACATCCTGTTTTAAAAGATATCACTGTCTCCAAAGTCTCTAGTTTTCTCCCTAGTTTAAGATATTAATGAACTAAACAAGTAATTTTGTGGATTGAAGGCTTCACTGGGATTTGGACAGAGAACAGCTTATCAGTCACAGAAGACAGATGTTACAGAGAGAAAGCCAATAGCCATAAATTAAGACAGGATCATATCCTGGAAATAAAATCCACAGCTAATATGGAAAGAATAGACAGAAATTGGAAGCACATTTTTCCTTGATAGGAGATTGTTAAGTCTTAACTAGCAAATGAAATTATCACCTAAATTTTTGGATTCTACCAAGCTGCAGAAAACTTCACTGAAGTCAATGGAAATTCATCACAAAGACCTCAGCCCTGCATTATTAGAGTCAGCTGAAGTCAGGTTTTCAAGAAGGTGCAAGATTTATCTGCAGAAGATCACAGGGTATATAAGAGAGATAGAAGTTGTTGACTAAGACCAAAGAAGACAGCCTGGTCTCTTAGCACTGGTGGTCAGAAACCAAATGCCTGAACTTTCTAAAGTGCAAAAAACTTGTGAAAGTTTAAAATGCCTGTTTGTCTTAGCTACAACCTGCAATGAGCTAGCATTTACAAACACGCTCAGAAAATTCCAGATAACATGCACTGGCGGCGCTGTTTCTGTCAACGTGCCCAAATGTTATTGAACCAGATGGATATGCAAACTCCAGATTAAAAACCTGACAGTGATATTTTTAATTTAGGAGTATACAAAACCTCCGTTTATCTGGAGAAGTTCTTCAGTCCTCCCAGGTCCGAAGTCTCACATATTATATATGTTTTCAAGAGTCCGGTTTTTATGCAAGATATTTTTATTGTTATTGATACAAAGCCAGATCTAATAGGCAGATGAAGAAGTAAACGCTTTCGACTTTTCGAGTTGTTGCTCGCCCTTCGGCCACAAGATAGCAGTGTTCTCCAGTTCTTGCGGGTTGGAAACCGTGCTTCAGCAAAGCTAAAGCGATCACCGTTTGTGAACTGCTGGATTCTGCAGAGGGAATGGGTATGGAAAGTCATGCTAATCACACAAACCCTGCCGTCCTGTACTCCCCCAAATATGTTTTGGTACCTATTATAGCAGGAGTTTGTCGTAGTTCATTGTAGCAGAGAAGCAGCTAAAAAGCAAAGCCTTTCAGCAAACACTACAACAGTAACTTCAGGGAAACATGTTCACTGTGAGAAATATTTCTGTTCTCTCCCATGTTCCTTCCGTTCTTTTTCAGTCTCATGTTCATCATTTCCCTGAAAATTTCAGTCACAAAAGCTGTTTCAACAAAAATTATGGAAATAAAAGCACCAGACAGGTTTTACTGTAACTGCAAGGTCAGATTTATCAGCAAATAGCCCATGTGCATTTCTAGTGCTGGCACTGACTCAGGAAAGTAAGAAGGTAATCTTTCTCTTTTTTCCTCTGTCTTTTTGTATTGTTTTTAAAGTATTTATGGTTCATGCACAGATAAGTTAAAGATTTCTTTAGGGCTAGAAAAAAAAACCCCAACAGTTTAGTAACAGAACCCTTTCAAATTCCTAGAAGCATCATATACTCTGTGTGCCTACTGTCCAGACATTTATTCTGCTCAGTTCCTAAGGACCGAAATACACAGCTCTTTCTCACGATAAGGTTGTGCTTTGGAGAGGCTGGTTACTGCAGTAGCAGAGGTAGTTACATTGCTTAGCTTGAGGCACAGGCTCTCAAGAACCAACTTGATATTTAATAAAGACAGACAGTTCCAAAGGGAAAAATCTGAGCATCTGCTTCAGATTCACCTTCCAGATCACCCTACAGAGAAGTGTGGCTTACTCTTCTTCGATTTACTGTAAAAATTTACTTCTGGAAATCTTCTTACAGTTCTACAGACTTGATTTTCAGGAGCATGAAGTGTTCAGAGCTGCCTTACAAAACGTCCATACAAAGATGTCTGATAATTCTGGAACAAGAAGCCACAAAGCCCCTTCAATGGACTTCATCAGTATTTCCTTTTGAGGCTGCTCCCTTTGCATAAATTATTAAATGTTTTCCAGGCCAGGGACTGGAACCCGGGTGTCTTCACCCACAGGCTAAAATGTTATTCCCATCTCACACTGTTTGCTTTAATGAACATTAAAGTATTGTGTGGAAAATAGAAAAGTACCACACAGGAGAGACTTGAGGAGATACACTGTGGGTACCCTGTAGCCCAGTGACGATAACGCTTACCTGAGAAAACACATTCAAATTCACTCTCAGTTTATGCCTACTCTCAAGCTCGTGGAGATGTTAAATGGAGTAATTAATATAACCTGTGTTAACTAGCCTTAATTTTCTTTGCATTTCTTACAAGTTTCCTTTAACAAAATACTACATTTTGGCAAATATAACATTTGATACAAAAGGAGATTCCAGTCTATTTATTTAAACTTGAAGAAGCATGCACCACAGAGCACATGTGCTTTTCTTGGTCATGACCACTCAAAAAACCAAACAGTCAGATTTAAATAGAACGATTTCAGAGAAAATCTTCACACCATATTTAATGATCTGTACAGAATAATTTCCTTACATATTCCTAATATATATTCCTATAAGATATAAAGAAATTAAGACATAATGAAGCAAATATGTATTAGAACTGCATATTAAATAAAACCTTACTAAATATGGAAAAAAAACCCTACACAATGAAAGGATGATTTCTACTTGTTCCAAAACTGAAGTTAGGCTGAAAGAAGAAAGGAGAGCTCAGATTTTCATTTGTAATGTTTATACATTGCTAAGGAAACCATATACAACATTCTAAAAGTACAACATTCCCAAGATCAAGTTTATGATTATACAAATATATGTAAATATTTTGATACTTACAAAGCATTCCAAAATAATACTTTTTGTATTTATATCAAACCAATGCAGTGGATAGTTTCAATTTACAACAAAGAAATCCATTCACTGTGCAACCACATAGAAAAAGTAACATTTCACAAACTTTTTCTTTTACATTTCTAGTTTAAGAGTCTTTTATTGTGCATCTGAAGTCTTAAAATATTAGTTGACCTTATTCTTCTTTTGGATAGGAAAAAGGCAGCACATGGAGGGTTAATCCTTTTTCCATCTGAGACATAAGTGACTGTATAATTAGTCACACCCATGCTTTCGCTTGTGCATGTGATTGGAAACAACTGGCTCTCCCATTTCACCAATGAAAGGCTTCCACATTAATTTGTAATGCAAACAAGTATGTGTGAGAGCGAAAGAGTGTGTCTGAGAGTGTGATCGTTCATTCCTCCATGCTAGATTTGTTACATATGCAGTCGTTAATAGATCTTTGCTATTTGTTCTCCTTTATTTTAGTGGGTATTCTTTACATTAAAATATATTTCAGGATTTGATTACTTTAATTTTACAATGGAGCTTACAGTTTTTAAGTTTGGGTTGACAAAAGAAAAGATTGTCATTTAGAAATCTACTCTGGCTGTCATTTTTTGCCAAACATTTTCTGTTGTGGTTCCAAGCAGTTCCTAAGGCAAACTAATGACACAATCAAGTGTAAGTCAACTACTGTAAACAACAGTTTAATAATATTTCAAAGATGCAATTTCTTAAGTAAGCGACTCAATTCCTTTTAAGCAGTTGCTGTCTTGAAACAGTTTCTTTGAAACAAGTGCGAAATGCCGTACCTGGGAAAGCCACAATCACAAAACCAGCAAGAGACTCCAGAGAAGAAGCAAACTGTAAATATTCTTTAGGTTCCTGCCATACAATAGATGTTCATTCTTTATAGTTATTTATTATTGCATACATGTCAGCTCTTTGGGAAGGACTGCAGCTACCACAATAGAGCTAGATCTGTCATAGGGTACCATTACCCATTCTTCTTAAACAACAACTGCTAAGCAAACAAAGCATGAACTCCCCTTTCTACAGTTATATCAATCAAACTGACAGCAGATACGTACGAGAAATTCTGCCTCTCTGTCTGCAGGGAAAGACAAGAGCTACTAATTTCCAAGTATCCCTTTACCTGATTATTCAGGAGCTACAGAATATTTTAAGGTATTCTTAGTTCCTCAAACGTCAAAAATTGTCACTGATCCCTGCAACAGACTTTCACTGACTCTGATGACAATGCTTTACAGAGAAAGATGATACTATATATTTCAAATTCCTGCCAGGCCACTTTTGCTTCTCTTTGCTTCTTGCAGGCCAGTTGGAGAATATGCAGGAATTTTTTTTCTTCTACTGGTTCATTTTCTTTCTAACATCCTTTTAGTATATTTCCATAACATACTCGAAATCACATTCACTTTTTCTCTTCTACATCTTTATGTCTAAGTGTCGTAAGTGATAAGTTATTACTACCTGATTCTCTGCTCTGGGTTCAGATATTAAGCGTTTCGCCCTAAAACAATTTACATTCTCTTTTCACATCATATGTTCTTCTACTGTTTTTTCACAAAAAGGCTTGCCTCCAACAAAACGCAAAAGCCCTTCTCCTTTCCATTTCACAGTGGGTGACATTGGTATGATCCTGTCGGTGGGTATGACACCTTACAGTCCAAACCGTCTAACTCCCTCACCTTCTAGACACTTAAGGCTCTTCACTAACGTTATGGTTTCACCCCTGGGCTCAGGCCGCCTGAAGCCAGGCAGGGGAAGAATGAAGCAGTAATTCTACAATGGAGAACCTGTGGCTGCATTTTGAGTTTAGGGAGTTCCCACCGCAGCACATTTATGTTGTGCCAGTACAGCTGTTTGCAGAGCTGCTGTCCAAGTCAAAAAAGAAGGATTAATCCATGCATATATATATATTCATACGTGGATATATATAGATACCCATGCATATACACACACTAATCTGATGGGAAGAGGCAGGTCTTCCTCAGAATAGCATTGCTTCCAAAGCTCCTGTATACCAAATAATGGAACTACAGCCTGATCATGGCTACATCTTAAATCATTTAGGATCTGGACCTAACATTCAGGACATCAGACCTGTGGAGTCTTTGAAGCACAGCGTGGAGCACACCTATCCCAACTTTAGACTGAAGTTTAGAGTCTCAGAACTCTGTGTTTAGAAATACACTTCCATATATCACCTTATCCGAGAAATACTTCTTAGACGAGTTAGACCTATTCCCATCCCTATTGAGCCAATATATATTCAAAATAATTCCACTGGGAAAGGGCTAATCTTGCAAGCTTTTACAAGTGTTTAATTTATTTCTGAGAGCAGTCCCACTGGAATCAATGGGAGTATTCATAGTAAAATTAAATGCATGCAAAAATGCTTTACTCTGGAAAAATAGCATTCCAACGCAGTTTTTAAACCATTTTGCTTAATTCATGTTTAATCAGAGTGCTGTGGTTAAACTGTTTCTGTGATGTTTCTAATAACTGCATGTACGGACGAGGCCTCTATTTTGGAACTTATGATGTGTAACACTGTCACTGCACAATGGGGAAGCTTTCTGCAAGCATGTGGTCCAGCTGCTCACAACACTTTTCCAATGCTGGCTCAGCCCAATTCATTTCTGTCAATATTAAAAGCCCAAAGAGATCCAGAGAAATTAGATGCGTCTGAGCAGGCAAATCACTGTCAGTCATGGAAGTCTCTTCCTAGAAGAAAAGCTGTGATTCCCAAGCAATACTATAATAATTAATGCCACTAAAAATATTTCTTCCTTTTTCTTTTTAAGAAAACTTTGCACAGAAAAAATAATGGCCTTTCAAATACATTCATCTACTCAAGAAATATTTTACAGCTCCCTCCATTATCAACAAATGCAGAACTATTTTTGTCAGCCTGAGTTTATTGACAGTTTAAGACTCACACCAATAACACTGTGAGTCACAAATTTGAAATAATGTTCTTTTTCCTTTTTATCCTTTGAAAAGTATGTTTTCAGAAAGCTTTCTTTTAAGTGACAGCAGTAAAAAGCAGTCTAGGGGCAATTTCGTTCCACTTTTAAGAGAAAAATTTTTTAGCAACTAGAGGGGTGTCTGCAGGATGCGGCATGCCAAAATCAGCCAGCGCAGAGCCCGCTCCTGCCGTGGTGGGAGGAGGCCCCAGGAAATGCTTTGCCAGCAGCAGGATCTGCCCTGGCAGGACAGCCTGCTACTGGCTGCTTCTGCATGGGTGTGAGAAGCACCCTGGAGAAGTGGCTGGTCAGACTGTCTTCCTCTGCAGATTCGTAAATCAGCTGGAAGTCAAATGCCACAGGCACGAGTCGTGGTGCTGAGGGGAAGAACTTCCTCTACCGCAAGAATAAGGTTCAGCGGAAATACTAGATTTCAGTGGTCTGCTCCCTCCTGCAAGGTAGCTTAGCCATGTTCTGCCAGTTTTAATCAAAGTGTCTCAGCAGCATCGGCATCTCCAGTTGCAGACAGATGGTTACTTTGCACGTGGATGGTTGCTGAGGCTTAAGCCTAAAGCCCCAGGGACATTGACTCTGCTTAGGCACACATACCAAGAAAAATACTAATGTCCGGAGAATTTGGGTAGCAGTGTTGACCCAATAAATACTTTGCAGGAAAAAAAGAAATTAGTTTAATTCTTTGCATATCCTTTCAAATAATTGTCTTTCAAATAATTGTCTTAATTTGCATTGCATCTTGTAATCTTAAAAAAGACAAAATATCCCTTACGAAAAGTTGGTATCAGCTTTACAGAGCTTTTGTCTGCTGCTGCTGTTCCCCATTTAAATCTTCGTGTTATTCCAGTGATATTAAGGTGATGAAGTTGTATTTAATGTGCAATGATATAAAGTATGTATTTTTCTCCACTCTCTGTTATGGAAGTTTAAAAAATAATCAAGTAACCGTTCTCAGTTTTTGTTGGTGTCCTATATTTCTCTTCCAGTTTATACTGGAAAAGGACACAATACAAAAAAACGAAGAAAAATACTCAAGATAACAAAAATCTTTGCTTCATTAATATTCTGCATTTCTCTTTCCACAGCTGCAACCAGAATTTTTAATCCCAGAGAGCTATTTCAGTACAAAGTGCAGTAATTAGCTCATAAACGATCAGAAACAGATCTGTGCCCGATGGTTTAGCCTTTAAAATAGTGGGGAAGAAGAGAGATTTTTAAATTCCATTTTTGCAAGCCTGCTGGGAAAAGGCTTTTTGCTTGTTTTTAAGGGCAAATTTCCCTTACTATGTGGTTTGTCTGTTTATGTTATTTCATAATTTTCAGGGGAATGTTGATGTGTGAAATAATCCTTACCAGGAAAGCAATTCCAATAAAATGTATATTTAAATTAGGTCTGTTTACTATCCTTTGCTCCCCCTCATTTGAAACCAAACCCTCAACTCAGCTCCACTGTAATTCAAATTAAAAACAATTTGAAATGACCTTTCCATATATTGAAGAATACTTCAAATGAGACATGCAGATAAAGTGTGTTAAAAGAAAAATAAAGCTGCGGCACTGAGCAAACAACTAGAAATTCTAGAATTAGATTAATCTGAAAAATTCATTTCACCTCCCTTTTGAACAGGTGTTAAGATAGATTTTTAATTACTTGATCATGTATTATTCCTCCCTAGTCCCAACACCTTCCTCAGCACACCGTGCTGTGGGAACCAGCAGAGCACATCTGTCTCTTTTCCCCAAACTGTTTCAGTCTTTGGTCCCACCCTGGCAGCTAATTGATTCTCTTCCTTGCTCTCACTACAGACTCTCCTTCCAGTCTCACTAGGCTTCTTGCCTTCATCACCTTCTCCCATCAGACCTTTTGTCCCAAATAGATAAAAATCAAACACCTACTCTGAACTGCTCGATCGCAGAATGAGACAGAAAGCTGCTAATTCCCATGTCTGGCCTCAGCTGACTATGCAGGAACATAGCTTGATCCAGTTTTGCATTTTGATCAGGTTGCCAGGGTGTCCAGGTGAGTTTTGGATGTATCCAAAGTCAGTTTGCTCCAGTGTTTGAACAAGCTCAATGAGACAGGTGTTTTCCTCATATCTAATTAGAATTTTCCATGCTACAACCGATGTCCATTAGCTTCTTCCTTTTCTTTTTGCTGGAGTGGTCCCGAACGTGATTTTCCTCCAACTAGGGAAGTATTTCACTCCCCTTGAGTCTGCCAGTCTGCCACAGGGACACAGAAGGCCTGAAAGCCATCTTTACCTGTAAAGCTCAATGCCAGAAAGCAAGGAGTACTTCGGGTTTTTTCATGTCCTTTTTCGCAAGGGTCCCCTATTTCCCTTGGTCTGCCATTTGTTGCTGCTGTACTGTGGTGGTCAGCCTTGGCTGGACCAGGTGCCCACCAAGCCATTCTATAACTCCTGCTCCTCAGCTGGAGAAGGGACAGAAAATATGACCAAAAGCTCATGGGTCGAGCTAAGGACAAGGAGAGATCACTCAGTAACCACTGTCACAGGCAAAACAGACTCTACTCAGGAAATTAATTTAATTTATTGCAATCAGAGTAGGATAATGAGAACTAAACCCAAATCTTTAAACACCTTCCCCCCACCCCTCCCTTCTTCCCAGGCTTAACTTCACTCACGATTTTCTCTCTACCTCCTCCTCCTGAGCAGCACACGGGGACAGGGAATGGAGGTTGCGGTCAGTTCATCACATGTTGTCTCTGCCACTCCCTCCTCCTCACTCCCTTCCTCTGCTCCAGCGTGGGGTGCCTCCCATGGGACACAGCCCTCCATGAACTGCTCCAATGTGAGTCCTTCCCACAGGCTGCAGTTCTTCACAAACTTCTCCAGCATGGGTCCCTTCCATGGGGCCCAGTCCTTCATGAACATGCTGCTCTAGCGTGGGTCCCCTTGGGGTCACAAGTCCTTCCAGCAAACCTGCTCCGGTGTGGGCTCTTGTCTCCATGGGTCCACAGGTCCTTCCACAAGTGTGCTCCAGCATGGGCTTCCCATGGGTTCACAGCCTCCTTCAGGCACCCGCCTGCTCTGGTGTGGGGTCCTCCACGGGCTGCAGGTGGATATCTGCTCCACCGTGGACCTCCATGGGCTGCAGGGGTTCAGCCTGCCTCACCATTGTCTTCTCCAGAGACTGCAGGGGAACCACTACTCCAGTGTCTGAAGCACCTCCTCCCCCTTGTTCTTCACAGACCTTGGTGCCTGCAGAGTTGTTTCTCTCACATATGGATTGCTTGCACCCTACAGTGTTACTTTTCCAGTAGGTATCAGGGTGGCTGAAGTGCCTTATCAAAACTTGGGCTTCTTCCAGACCTTTAAACAAAGTTCTACACACTTTCTCTTAATTTGGCATCTGTAGAAGATGACCAGCATGATACCCTCCTCATCAGTCTCTGCTCTGATCCTGACACAAAAACTCTTGACCAGCTTTTCCACAGAAAATTTCTGTGCGTTCGGGGCCCTCCTTTATAAAATTTGTAACCCTCCTGTCCTGCTATGGGGAATGAATGGACAGGTTGGAAGGGGATATTGTAGGGAAAAATGTCTCCTTCCTGAGGAGCCTGTATCCATCCACTGCAGTGCTCCAGTGGGCTGTCTCACCACATCTCTACCATTTCAGAGAGGTCACAGTTCTGCACATCAGCATCTCATTCCTCCTGCTTGTTTCCCATGATGCATGAATTCATGTACAGACACTTGGGATGTGCCTCCAGTCATGCTGCTTTCTCAGGAGAGCTGGGAGAGCCTCGCACTTATGTTATCCCCCACCCAGGTCTCTATCCTTTTCTCTGCTTGTCTTCGGACTTTAGTCTCCGCTCCTTAGCAAGCCTGGTTAAAATTGTCCTCACTAGGTTAACCAACCTGCTGGCAAAGGGGCTTTTGAAACTCTCTGTCAAATGGATCCCTCTCTCCCCAGTCATTCTCATTCCTACCTGCAACACCAGCTGTGCAGCAAGATATTTACTCACAGGACATGTTTGCTCCTGCTCAGGCAAGCCCTTCCTCTTGACTCTTAGGCTCAAGGAGAACATCACTTAGACTGTTATTACCCTTGCCTTGCTCAAGGTTTCCCATGTCAGTGTCATTGGTGCCCACATAGCTGAGAAGCAAAGGACGATAACTCCAAGGGATGCAGAAAGTCCAGCAGTCTATCTGCAACGTCCCAGATCTGGACCCCAGCCAAGCAGCAGATCTTCTAAAACAGCAAGCCCTGGTCATTTCAATCCCCTGCAGACGAGTTTCAGCTGATGGTTAGGAGATTAAAATCACCTTAGATTCCATAATAATTGCATAAAATCACCATAGACACAAGTTTCTGAATCCTTCCTTTTACAGAGAGGTATCCATCAGCTAATGGTGCAGTGGTAGATGACTGCACACAAAGAAGACTAGAATAATCCAGGAGTCATAGCTAAAGTAAAGTTAATCAGCCATCATTTCCCTGTCTTGTTCTCTGGGAAAGTAGAAGCTTTGTAAATAGCCCTGATTTCATCTCATAGAGGATTTCCCGATGTTGGACAACCAGACAAGCTGTTATAACCATCCTGTACACCACCTTGTAGAAGCTGGTTTAAAGCTGCTCTACACAGTAGGTAATATGTAGACTTCCTACATCCAGAACGTCTCTCACAGGTTTCCTTGAATCAGTACCAGCAATGACAGCATGTCATAGTCTGACAGCGACCTCATTCTCAGTCATTAGCCAAAAGAAGATCTGTTTCTTAATGCATTTGCAACAATTTGATGGAATTAGATATTTAAGCAAAATTATTTCAATAACTATATATTATAATAAAAAATTTAAAAAATACAATACCATAACAAAAAGATCATGTGCTACTTTAACAGCATGCTTAAAAACCATAGCACAGAGATGGTTTTAAGACTATTCCTTCTTTTTGTTACCAACAAAATAAGCAAGGCAAAAATTACTTTTAGGCAATCATCTCTGTAGATCCCTCTATTACAAACTTTTCCCCAAATCTTAAAGTGCAGATAAAGTTTCAAAGAAAAAACATTTTACACTGGTATGAAGTGTCAATCAAAGACCTAAATCAAAGCATTAATCTTATTATTTGAGCTACAGATCTATCAAGGCTACTGATGATCTGCGAAGAGCTTCAGGTGACAGAATTCTGCTAAGAGTCTTGTGCTGCAGAAATTGTTTTGCTCCTCAGCCAAGTAAGTTAAAGAAATTAAGCCTTTCTCATTCACTCTGAGTTAGAGAATAATCATCTCCCATGAAGGATTCATAGTGCCTCTAGTAATTCTTCAATCATCTAAGAAATCCAATAGAGGAAAAGCTCTTTTGAAAGAAAATTCAAAGATCAGAAGTTACATTATTCCAATAAACAAAATTATTAAATGAGAGGAGTTAAAACCTTTCCTAATCACATTTGGGTTTTCACAAACACTATAATAAAAAAGTGAAGAGCTGTTTCTCAGATGGTCTACCCAATAAAATAGCTGAGTCCCACTAAGTTCCTTCATTAAGGAGAATATCAAAGAATCCAAATTTTTTCGGCTTTTCTGAAGAGAAAATGTTGAATCATGCACTGAACTAAAATTGAAAAAGTCTAAATTATTTGGCCAGATCATGATTTGCTCTGTCTTTGTGCAATGAGGAGTTGTAATCCATCTATGTATTGCCAGTTGTCACCCTTGATGCAGTCCCCATAGCAGGTATCACAGAAATACAAATACATGTTTGCCCACTTCCTTTCTAATTACTTGGACAGACTTGAGTCCTGTTGATCTGGCAAGAATGTTTGCATTTTAGGCTACATGTATGGCTTCCCTGACCTTAAACTGAGCTGCGATTAGACATTCTCAGAGTATACATTGCATTTGCACACAAAAGAACCCTTCCTGGTGAAGGTAATAGATGATACTGCACGTGACATTGAAGGGAGCAAACAGTTGAGGTTGGTGGTGGGGATATTGCAAAAGCAGTTATCGTTTCTTAATAAGTAATCAGTATACTCATTTGTGCCATATTACTATAGGATGTAACATCTTTAACAGTTCTTATTGCAAGGGTTATGGCCACGCAACAGCAAACACTTCTAAAGCACAAAGTGGACATTCAAGAAGGATCTTTACTGAGCTACAATAGGCACTGAAAACCTAAAGTTTTTGATTACTGTAGATCAAAATAAAATATATACGTAACAGAAATTACCTAAAAAATTCAAGCCTGCTCTTTAGCAAGTTATTATGCCATAACAACACCTGAAATGGATCCATCCAGATGGGTAATCCTCATTAAGACTGGAACTAACCCCATTTTATAGGATCAGCGTAAGACCAGATAAATTTTGTAAGTCTTTAACGGCATTGAAGTGGTCTACAAGACCTTGTATTAGTTCATTTTATGAATAGAAAATTCATTTCTTATCAGTCAAAACAAGTAGACCTCCAGTGTATCCAAAAATAGATCCTGGTTTTCTGCCTCACTGATTGCCAAGACAACAAATGATACCCATAACTTGTATCAAATCTCAAAAACTATTGGGTGCTGGAAACAAACAAAAACCAACCAACATTTCTCAGAGTTTTTCACTCGATATGAACTTCGAGAGACGTAAGTCACTAATGGATTCTGGTTACAGATATATCTAATTTCATTTTTTAAATTAATAGTACCAAGGTCACCTGTCAGTACTGCCTGAAACTAGAACATTTCCTTTTTAACAACCATACACTGTATATGATTCAGTGTGTTAAAGAAATTACTCTTTTGTCAATTATTAACTTACCTGTTCTGTGGCATATGTTATCATCTGGCACAGGTCTATTTTTTCCGTTAATATTTCATTTCCTTTGAGATATGTTAATTTCAGTTTGTTCTACAAGAAACTGAGTTAAAATGCAAGAGCAAGAAATGTCGTAGGAAGGAATAAATGCATGAACCACTGTTTTTGTTCAGTTGCTATTATATTTGTTTCCAGCATGAATCAAAGGTATTTTTATCTTCAAACTCCAAAGAGAAAACAGGAAAAACAATTCCTATCAGTTAAGTAGTCGTGCAGAGAAGTTAGACTTTTTCCACACCTCAAGTCTAACTTTGATGTATAAAATCAGAGAATTCCATTTATCCATTGCAATTATTTTTCTGGGACTGTTTAGCAAATCATTGCTCAGGGACATTGTAAGAGCTTCTCAGTTAAATAAATTACAAAAAAAAAAAAAAAAAGTCTGCACAGTAATGGAACTGTAAACTAGGTAAAATGTTCCCAAAAGAACCAAACATAATGTAAAATATTAAATAAACATAACATTAGCAACTTAGTTATTGAAGCATATTTTGGCTCTTACTGATCTGAGTTTTCCTTTTATGACTTTTAGAACTGCTGGAACAGTTTGAATGACTTTTTTTTCAAGGTCAAGCTCAGATAAAGTGAGAAACCTCCCTAAGAGCATGTTGTAATATGTTCTTGGTTGTTTCACAAAGCTATCAGCTTCGGAGTTTCCTTCTTCAATTTGCACTCTGCCACACAGCCTTATATCTTTGGGACGATGGTACGACTATTCATGTGTGCAAATTCACAGATTTCTCGTAAAATCTTTTGATATTTACCTGCTCAAAGGCATTTCTGAATTTCAAGCTGTTTAGTAGAAATTACTCTGAAAGATATATAGAGCTAAATAAAGCACTTTTTGCCTAGTCTAACTTTTCTTACTTACTGAGAAGTACATCATAATTGGCCTCATAGCATCACTTTGATTGATAGGAAAATTTTAAAAGCTATGTGACACAGCAACAGATTAAGGTAGAGAAGGAAGAGGATATGCTCTTTCTTCTTCCAGGTTGCCACAATATTCGTAGCGACCACAGCATGCCTGCTGATTCCACAGATGTTTGAAAGATGAACATAAGCAGAGGGAGTGCAGAAGATAATATGCATTAAACTGTCCTATTATTTACTAGTTCAAATTAGGTGTTTTGACGATTACAGCTACACAGTATATAGAGCTAGTGCTGTTTCAGAAGGGCTTCCAATAGGAAGTGATTAGAAGCTGTGTCAAATCTGACTGGCCTCAGAGTTACCACAGGAAGAAATAGAACAAAGCCAGGAAGAACACCACGAAATTCTTATCAATTACCTTCCACCCTTATGGATGGTGATTTATAGTTATGGCATTCTATGTACTCTCACACAGGTATAAAAATTAAAATTAAAGATCTCTGTCTCAGGCAGATTATCAATTAACTAGACAATTCAACAATTCCCTTTACTGAGAGCAAAAAAAGATATCATCATATTTCCTTCTATCCTTTGTTCTGCTAAAAATACTTTCTCCTCATGTGAGCCCGCAAACATTGTAAGAGCCACCACAGTAGAAAGGCTCAAACCAGTAGACATACACTTAATTGTGGAACAGTGCATTGGTCAAGATCTCATTTCTGTTCTGAGATAATAAATAATAAACTACATTGCTTAGTGTATTTTATTTTTCTCATCTTAACTGCTCCTGAATACCCAGTCTTTCCAGCACTTCAAAACCAAGATGACTTGTAGCATACATTATCCTTTTGTTTGTTATAATCAAGTGTTTTAAGATTAACTAAGTTGATAGTACAAGATTTATGACCTGAATTTCAATAAAGCTCAATAGCTTTAGCTCTGTTAGCCTGCATGTACCTCTACAACTGTTTAACAAGACTCCAATATTTTGGGAAAAAAAAAATCAATAGGAGCAAACAAATGGAACTGTGCAGTTTCTATGTGCTTTCACTAAGTTCAAATTTCATACATAAATCTAATGCAGTTCAAGTTTTATTTCACTAAAAGCAATTTTATTTCTTCAAAAGTTCACTCAGAAAATTATGCTGTATTGTGCTACATTATCCAAGGATTATAGATGCAGTTCTTACCTTCCAAGTGTAAAATTTACGAAAGTAGGTATCAAAACTTACTGAAGAGTTTGAAAAATGTTCTTAAGAACAGTAGCATCGCGGTCAAGCAAGGTTACCATAGAAGACTGGCTTTCAGATTACGTAAATTCTAGGCTGCTGTGAAACAAGCAATTAGAGGACATCTTCTACAAAGTTAGCATATGACGTTGACTGCTGACTGATTATCATAATATCCCCTATCCTCCAAGTTATCTCTATTCCAGGAAGCTTCTATCTATTCAAGAACACCTAATTTTATATGATATTCAGCTTTCACTGACATCATTGTAAACGGGGACCTTGGGAACCTTACAAGGCAGTCAAACCCTCAGCTGTCCCTCGAAGGCATCCTCCATCTACCTTTGTCATGGGAAGCCCCAGCTGACTCCCTGAATTGTTTTGGACACAAGTTATCAGAAGCTGAATTGCACAGTGATATTTTGCAAAGTTTTTCATTATTGTCTCTTATTCAGACTGGTCCTATGCTATGGTATTACTTAAGAAATCAGCTTCACTGTTCTCGTCACCCACTTCTCTTACACTACCCACTTTAAGGCATGGTACAGCAGATACCAGTATACGGAGACACTCCATGCTTTCAACATTTTAAACTTGAATGTTAACCCAGGTGCATCATCATTCCAGTAATGCACAAGCCCTGAGAATCTGAAGAATGTGCATAGCTTTTAGTCCATGAAAAGTGCCACTGAAGTCCTAAGAAAAAAAGCTTCTGAAATCCAAGGGATTATCGAAGTTGCTAAAATGAAGCCTGACAAAGCTAGGCACGCTGTGGAAACAGGTCCTGGAGCAAGGCACAGCCATTCATCCCATTCCGATTCATCGTGTTGCTTTCCTTTCACGCAGTGTGGATGAAATGGAGTCCAGTGCTCTACTGACAGACCTCACTTCCTACCTCAGCCTTCATAGTCTAGTGCATAGGCCTCAGCACATACCCATAACCTTCAGTTACTCTCTGGCCCTAGTATAGAAACAGAGGAAACAAAAAGACCCTGGCCATTAATATGGTTAAAAGAAAAAATGAAAAGTCAATTATCTATGCCAAGGATGAATTAGACTGTTAACTTGCTTTCCTGTGTTAAGCGTGGAATACTATTACCAGTTTTGACTTCTCCCATCTGTTCTACTCCAAGCTTGCCGAAAGGCTGATATTCTGACAGCAATCTGAAGCACGGTTTTGCCGACTGTTTCTTTTTGAAAGTCCATGTTCCATATGTTCTTATTATGCTGCTTTTTATTACCTTGAAATTACACAACTAGCAAGGAAAAAATCTCACTCTTTTGTACAATTATGTTAAATATACATAAAAAAGAAAGTTTCTGGAAGAGATCATCAGAATATACTTCTCTCTTTTCTCATGAGTTAAATCCTTGTCTTGTCACTGTGTACATTCCTGTAACTTACAATGAGTGTCTGTTAAACTTCACATACAGTATGTTTAATATATATTACTTACAGTCTCTACAAAAACATAAGTATTTAGAATAAGGTATACAGTAGAGCAGGAGCACAGGTGAGGTTTATCTCCTCCCTTTCAAACAAGAGTTTTAAATATGCATTGACTGTCGGAAGTGTAGAAGAAATATACCTATTTTTTACACATGGAAAGTATTTCCACGAGCATTCCTAAAATATTACCACCTTCCAAGTAGGTGGTCTTTATCACAAGAGTTTAAAAACAAAAAAATCTTGAACTCTAACCTCATGATAACCTTGCATTCCTATTTAATAGAAAACACAATCATAAAATCTATGCAGCCCTGGAACCATTAATGTTGAAACATTAATACTGATTTTGTATCCAGAGTTCTCATCAGCTCAGGGCAAATCTCTACAGTTATCACCTATAGCAGTGTAAACTAGAAGTGATTGGATAAACCACTGGAGGAAACCACTGGAGTTTCATATCCATTTACAACAATCTGACTGACATGAGTCCCAAAAGAAGACAGTGATCTAAAATAAAACTGTTGGAAGAGGGTTTCAGTGTGACAGGATACTGATGATAGCAGGCACAAGATTAGCCTTATCAGTGAAGGAAATGCTGTGGAAGTGGTATGTTTTATTCGGTCAGCTGATTGGAAAAGAAACAGACAAATCTCTGCAGCACGCAACTCCTTTCTTTATGTCTGAAATGGAAGCATCAGCCTTCAAAGCTGAGAAGCACAGAATTATGTTGGTGGACAGGGACTTTGAAGATCATCTAGTACAACACCCTTCTTCCAGCAGAACTAAAGCCAGCACTTGATCAGGTAGGCTAAGACTTGGTCTAGCCAAACCTCAAATACCTCAACTGATGGAGATGTCATAACCTATCTGGTCAACTTGATCCAGTACTGCTTCTCCCTGCTAGTGAAAACATTTTCCATCATGTACATATGTAGCCATCGCCCTTGGTACATTATCCATCCTACCAAGAAGAACCTGGCCCCAACATCTTCGTATCTGCCCTTGAAACAGTTGTAAGCAGATGTTAGATTGGCCCTTAGTCTCCTTTCCACCAGACTAACAAACCCAGATCCTTCAGCTTCATTTCAGAGATGTTCTTCAGACACCAGAGCATCTTGGTAGCCCAGCAGCTGAATTCTCTCCCATTTCTTTATGCATGTTTTGAATTTCAGGGACTCTAATGGGGTGAACTTTTCCTGAGTGACTTTGCCAACAACAAATAAAGAGGATAAGAAGTTTTCTGTCTAGTGGCCATCTCCTCAAAATTCAACCCAGTACACTGCACAATTTATTCCCAGTGAGAGCATGCTGTTGGCTTGTGCAGCCTGACATCACCTGTAACATCCCAGCCCTTTTTTGCAGGTCTCTCAGCCAGTCACTTCCCAGTCTGCACAGAGTAATTCTGCCCATGGAACAGAATTTTCCACTTTTCTATGTTGAAGCTTACAGTTCTGTAGGCACAATCCTCAGATTTATTCAAGTCTTTCCAAACTGAGGTGTTGCCATTCTCAGTCAGCTGCTTTCCCATCACAGAGGGTACACTCGATGTGTCATCATCATAATTCATAACACTGTTGAAGGTCATTGAAAAATATCAGTCTAAATATCAAGCCCAGGATATTATGGTCACTAGTGACTACCAGACAGATTTCAAACCATGGATTACTGCCCTTCAAACTTGTTGGTCCAGTCCATTTTTCTTCTAACAGTCCCATCATCCATCGCATCATTACTCAGCTTACAAAGAAAAATGCTGTGGGAGGCGGTGTCCAAAACCTCATGAAACTCAAGATAGATTACATTCACAACTCTACTCTCATGCATAAAACCAGTAATGTCATTAAAGAAGGCAATCATCTTAGTCAAGCATAATATGCTCTGGCAAATCTATGTTGAGTTTCTTGATTAATGTCTTTGCCCTTCAAGTGCTTGGGACTGAATTCCAAGAGTTGAATGAGATTTCTAGGGCCTCACAATTGCTCTAACATAATAATCGCCTTAACCTATTAGGTTATTGTCACAGAACCACAGAATCACAGAATCACAGAATCACAGAATGTTCGAGGTCAGAAGAGACCTCTGTGCGTCATCTAGTCCAACCCCCCTGCCGAAGCAGGGTCACCTACAGCAGGCTGCACAGGACTTTGTCCAGGTGGGTCTTCAATATCTCCAGAGAAGGAGACTCCACAACCTCCCTGGGCAGCCTGTTCCAGGGCTCCATCACCCTCAGAGGGAAGAAGTTCTTCCTCATGTTCACACGGAACTTCCTCTGCTTCAGTTTGTGCCCATTGGCCCTTGTCCTGTCATAGGGCACCACTGAAAAGAGCTTGGGCCCCATCCTCCTGACACCCACCCTTCAGATATTTATAAGCATTTATTAGGTCCCCTCGCAGCCTTCTCTTCTTCAGGCTGAACAAGCCCA
>Ga0065711_1029337_pt1 | contig 36616 bp, 23 predicted proteins | sample Hoacrofraction12_FD_59098 | JGI IMG/M metagenome (GOLD analysis project Ga0065711, IMG submission 59098) | Hoatzin crop microbial communities from Cojedes, Venezuela - Epithelial fraction 12 v2 (version 2) | ecosystem: Host-associated > Birds > Digestive system > Esophagus > Crop | place... | reverse complement strand
TGTGCAGCCTGCTGTAGGTGACCCTGCTTCGGCAGGGGGGTTGGACTAGATGACCCACAGAGGTCCCTTCCAACCCCGAACATTCTGTGATTCTGTGATTCTGTGAAATGGCTCAGATGCACGGTGTGTGTTAATCAGGAGCGTGAAGCTGGTAATTTATTTAATATATTTATTTATTTATTTTTTATTTTTATTTATTTATTTATTTTATTGTTTATTACCGACTAACCATGGGTTGGAGGATGCAAAGACACCCTCCAAAGGGATTGCAGGGTGGCTTATTTATCACAGTTGCCTTTGGTGAGGCAGGCCGCTACACAGTGGGCTGGGGGTGTGGCAGATAGGAGTCTTGCAATGCACCTTAGCTGGCAAAGACTTCAGGATGATCACCAATGGGTGCTGAGGCAGGATTCATTTCACCTAATTTTAGCTGACTAAAAACATCCTAGCAGGTCATGTAGGACACACTATATGAGTACTACATACGCTAAGGGCTATTTTCTGACCTTTTTTTTTTTTTCTAACTCTATGTGCAGAAATGACAGCATGGCTCTTGCCCTTACATCCCCATTGTTCTGGGGATGTTCCCTGTCCATGCTGGCCACTGAGGTCCGAGGTCTGTCTGGGAGATGCTGGTGATGCAGACCAGAGCCACACCAGGGCCACGACTAACACTACGGCTGACTGAATGTAGCTCCCAGGAACAATTCCTGGCACTGCTTAATTATGAGCATGCCCATTTCCTCAGAATCTGCCTAACAGAAGAGGATTGATCTTAGAAGAGGCAATTTAAGAGGCCACTTGCACGATGAGGTCTTCCCCCTGCCTGGAAGAGTCAGCAAAGACCCCAAGGGAGGGACAGACTGAGCAGTGTGTCACCCAGAGCCTTTCATTAGGGTGCTACCTGGAGAAATGGCCTCACCTCAGTGCAATTACAGCAAAACCAGTGTTTTTCCCTCTCCTGGGAAAGCTCTAACAGATGGTGGAAAAGCTGAATGAGGAGATGGTTCCTGCTGCGGGAGAGAGGAAGACTTGCAAGAGAACAGGCAGGCAGGACTAAACTTAACCTTAAGTGAAGAAATGGGGGTAGATTCCTCATTCCTGGACATCAGGGCATCCTCATGAGCAGGCCAAGGGACCAGCAGCACAACCACCACGTGCATGGCCTGGCTGACTCAGGAGGAGAGCAGCTGCAAAACCCAGGTTCCCCGTCTCACGGCAGCTGCGTCCTCTCTCCTCTGCTCGCAGCCACAACCCAGGAGTTGTCCTTGTTAATGCACCCACATAGTGAGCAATTTGCAAGCATACATAGATGTACAAAGTCCATCAAGCTATCAAGTGCCGACTCGTTATTATTCAGTCGGACACTGGGCGATATCTGCCCTTTGCGAGTTGTGGTGCTACCAAAATGATGTCCATTGCTAACCAGCTCCCATAGCTTTTGAGGTGCAAAACTCCCTCTGAGAGCAGTGCACCCCACTTGGGTACACCCCAAGGGTGACCTTGTAGGTTGCTTGTAGCCATCCCACATCACAGAGGATGCCAATGACAACGTTATCCCTGGGGACACTGGGACTATGACTGCAGGAGCCAGGGGACCAGGACAGCCTGAGAGAGCCTTGCAAGCCAGTCATGATGCCTTCCCTTCCCCCTTGCCTCCCCAAGAATTTTATATCCCTCTAGCCCTTCCTCCTCTAAGATAATTAAGGGCACAGGAGAAATTAAGCTAATTCTGTGGGGGCTGTTGCATCTTTCTTATCACCAGTTCTTACTCCCCTGCTTACTACATGTGTAATCAAAGCAGATTTGTCTGCTGTTAGATGAAACGCCTTGTTCTTCAAGACCAGTTCCAGTTACAGTGGTGCTTGGCCTGAGTTTTCGGTGCCTCTCACCTACGGAAACTCCTCCGAACCTCAGCCAAAATGCTCAGCTCCCCACGGCTGCAGGCAGATGTGAATCCCCCTCCCCATCACCCCCCACTCCAACATTCCTGCTATAAAGGGCTACCAGTTCTTAACGGGTCACACCGGGTCAGTGACCGACCTTCCCTGACCTTCCCTGCAATCCCTACCCAGCTGGCATTAAATAACGGCCTGTGCCATTTTTAAATGCTGCCATCACGGTCACCGCGGCAACCTTAAAACAGACCCCGGTGCCAAGCCGTGTAGCTACTACAGCCAGACCGAGCCCTGGGGACAGATTTAGTAGAGGCATAAAGCAAAACAGAACCGAAGGGCACAAGGACAGCACAAGGCTTTTTCTTGCCCTTCAAGAGAGGGATGAGGCTTGTGAGCTCCCTGGAGTCTTTGTGCAAGATATTATATTTTGTTATATTTGTGTCTGATATTATACGAAAAGGAAAAGGAGAGGGAGGGAAAGGTCTCTGCCTCCTCTGCCTGCAGGTAGCCTGGAAACAGAAGAGGCAGATCTAGCAGGGAGAAGGGAAATGTGCTGGCCACCACCAAACAGTCGATATTGCCAGTGCTCTGGGGAGCCAAAACATTGGGTGATGGGCTCAAAAACCAGGAGGGACCTTGTCTGGGTGAAGGTTTGCTGCAGGTCTTAGAATTGCACTTGCAGACTCAGACCCTGCCATCTGGAAGGGCATCGAGCGTTGATGTACATCCTGCAAGTGACAGCAATCCATCCAAGAGCTGTGATTACCTGCTCCACACCTTCTTTCCTTTTAGGACTCTGCTTCCTTGCTGGATTTACAACACTCCAAAGAGTCAGTGCTCACTCAGACTTGGGGTTGGATCAGTGCCACTCTTGCTTCTATTTTATTCTGTTGTCTCAGGTTCAAGGATACAATAATCGCAGTACAAAGAGCTATGGAGTGCTACCTGAGCCATGGTTACTATCTTTTGCAGTGCTAGGTGTTCCTCATAAATGCAAGGTAACATATTAAAATAATTTTTTTTTTCATTACAGCTACAGTTGCCTATGCTTTATGTCTTTAAGGCCCATATAAGCCCAAGGATGAAGACCAAGGTTAAGGGTCATGTGAAAGGGGATCTCTTAGCATAAGGTGCAGTATGCAGTAACCAGTGCCTGTAGAAACAAACATTACAATGATGACATTGACAATGAATCCCAAATCTGTGCTAAAACCGGGATCACGGGATCACCCAAGTGTCTCATAAATCAGCAGTTTGGGGAGGGGGGGGGCAGGAAGTGTTCTCCTAAGTGGGTTTTTATTGAAAGTTCAGGTTCAGCAGGAGTATGTGCCTCTCCCAAAGATACTCTGTCAGGTTAGGCCAGGTCTGAATTTGTTCCTGCAGTTGGCTTTTCTGACCACACTCCCATAAACATGAGATGAGCAACAGTTGCAGGGAACGTTGTGGTTGGCTCTGCCAGCACCTTGGGGTTTTGCTACATGGTGGTTATCGATCCCAGTAGATAACAGCCTTTAGAAACCAATAGCATCTCCCACAGTTGATCAGGCTGTAAATTAATGGTGATTATTTTCATAACTTTGGACTTGGCACTAATTTATTGTCTTTTTTTTTTTTTTTAAGGAGAGAAATAATCATGGCTTATTTTCATAAGAACATTCTTAAGGCTTATTAATGGGAGTGAACTTCAGGGCTCATTTAAATGAAACACCTTCTCAGAGTCTTTGCTGAATCAAAGCTTAGAGCTCTCCCAGCACACTGTGATTCTTTTACCTTTTTTTTCCATTCACCTTTTAGTTACAAGATCCTCAGGGCAGAGATTGCTTGATATGAGCTTGGGCTGTGAGGCTGGGAGTGTTGTGATGCCAACAGGATACAGCCTTGCGATAAGGCACAGCTCTATGTGATGCGATACGTGCTACCGGTGTTTGATGCATTTGATCCTGAACCATGCAAAACAAGAAGAACACTGCATTCCTTTACCTTCTATTCACATATTTCACCACAAGGGCTGATATGTGGCCATTCAGCAGTGGGTGTGAAAGATTAACATCTACCATAGCAGAGCCAAACCCTGACTGGAGATAATTATGTAGAAGGTATCTCATCCTCCCTGGGGTCACTCTTCTACCAAGTGCTTTTACTCAACCTGCCAGTTTTGGAGGGGGAGATAAACTCGCTCAAACATGCCTCCTGAGTTGCAGAGCTGTTAATATTGAATAGAGCCGGCTGCTCATTTCCTTCTCTACCTGCTATCTTTTGTGCTTTTGACAATGAGCAGAAATACATGCTTCATGCTTCTAAAGCTGGAGCAAGCATGTTCCCATTGACTAAAAGCACCAGGGCAAAGAGAAGCTCAGCCACTAAGGCATGGTTTAGAAAGTGAAGAGATGCCAAATCCAGTCTCTGCTGTCTCCGGTCTTTGTTAGTTGATTAGGAAGTCGAGGGAGTAATGATAAAGCCTAATGGTTTCTTCTTTGGTCTTGCCCCCTTTACACAGCCCATATAGGGAAAAAATATATATATTCAGATCCCTTCAATAAAGGGGTGAGATTCATCTCACTTAATATTTTCACAGTAGTTATCTACAGCTATGCCTCAGGCTCCCTTTAGAGCCAGTGATGAGAAAATGGCAGTCCCTGAGGGCGATTCGTCTGACCTATTTTAAACATCAGTTTTAGGATTAAATGAATCATGTTCCAGCAGTTCCTCTTGCTGTCTACTGTTATAAGCTGAGTCTTGTACATTCCAAAGGCAGAATCCCACCACCAGTGCCTGCTTCAGGTGTTGCGGTCCTCTCTCTCAGTAAGATATAGGCTGCATTCTTGTGTAAGCTTCTGGCATGTGAGGTGCAACAGGTGATGGGATTAGCCTGGGCAAAAGTAGGGATATTTTCTTTTTCCTTCACTGTTACTGAAGAACAAGGAAGGCAGCTAAGATCATCTGTTCCTCCAAGGATTTTTGGCTTTGTCTTTTAACAGTTTTATTTATTAATGTTCAAATAGAGCAGCAGAAGAGGTCTTGGGTTGGGTGGCTCTACTATCCCAGCTGGTGAGCTCAGCGACCCAAAGCAGAAAACAGGTTCTTCTCCTGAGAAGAACCCCCCTTAGACTGCCTAAAGTTGCATGGACCAACTGTTTTGTGTTAAGAGGATTGGGCGCAGTTTGTTCTGTTGCCTCTTTATGGAAAGAGCAGCGTTCCTCCAGAGTCTAGGCTGAAAAACACCTGCATTTTCTAGAAGCGGGCAATAAAAAAGAACACAGAAGTAGAAAACCAACCTTTTTTTTTGTTTTTTTGGTTTTTTAAATAGCAGATGAAAGACCTATCATGCAATTTTGGGGAAACTCACCCAAACCTTGACATGCTCCAGTCACCAAAAGTGAAAATAGACTTGTAGAAACTGTCGTGTGAAATTCTAGGACCCTGTTTGTTCGGCAGCCCATGCCTGAAAAGTGTCTTGGCATATATCTGAAGTGCCGATTTGGCACAGCGTCCTAAGAGAGCGAATTTCAGTTACTGCATTTCATTCATTTTTATGCCTTTCTAATGCAGATGCAGCTGAACTATACCATTGATTCATGTACACACCTCTTTTCCATATAGATGATGACTGCATCAAAGGAGCCAGTGCTCTGAAATAGCACACAGTGAAATACCACAGCAATTCTCATTTGAAGTCTATAGTGGGAGAGCAATTTCAAAAAATGAAGGGCAAAGTTCCTAATCCATAGCAGCTTTTTGCCAGAGAGATGTGGGAGAGAAGAAACAGGACGCATCCTGCATGAATCATCGCTGTAACCACCCTGTATTTATTAACTGAAATTATGAGGAACACCAAAAATGATTAAAACCTCAAAATGTCTGGTGGAAGGCGTTGCCTCAGGGACTGGCTATTGTGAGATAATGTCATAGTGTTCCTGTTGAATTTAAAGAATCGAGGGACAAAAGGGTCTAGCTTTCAAGACAAAAGAATTCATTTTAAAAAATTGTGGGACAGCCATTGTCACTGCCCACCACAGAAAGGGATAAAGACATCCCCAGGGTCTGAGAACCTCCCTCCCTCCCCAAAACAGTGTGATTGCAACAAGCCCTCTTCCTTTACGTTCACCCAGCTCATTGGTATTTGCACGACTGCTGTCTCCCAGCCCTGCATGAGAGACCCCAAATCCACCCCTCATCACTATTACCACCAATATCTGTAGATTTGCTCTCACCAAGCTGTTGAACTCTGTCCTTTGTACAACACGGAGAATGTCCAAGTTTGGGGCCCAGGTTTCAGAAGCAGCTGTGACAATATATCTCTGGGGTTCTTCTTCCACGCTTTACTTAATGACCTCATCCCAGTCTGCCTGGCTGGAGGGAGAGGGGCACAAGCCACCCCCGTGCTGGAAGTGGCTCTGCTGTGCCCCACAGTGACCCCAGTCCTGCATGCAGCTATCTGCCTAGCTGGTGCCTTTGACCTTCCCCCAAAACAATCCCTGAGATTCCAGCAGCTGGGAACTCTGCAGGCTGGAAGGGTGTGAGGGACCCAGCTTTTTGTGGGGTGATTCAGTAGGAAGCAGCGGAAATTTTCTTGTCCTTTTAGGCATATCACTTCCAGTTTTCTCACTCCATATGTTGCAAGCTTATTCTTACACTCAAATTCAGCTCAGTTGTGTCCTGGCTGTCATGGACCCCCAAATCAAAATACCTGTCCTACCCAAAGGCCAGTCCTGGTTCTGCAGGGCTGTCCTTGACAGTTGGCTCTTGCAGGCTCCCAGATGAAAGCAATCTCCTAGGCTGCTGCTTTCCTTTGCTTATTCTCTGTCAGTATCTGCTGCAGACCCCTCTCTTCTCCAGTTCTCTGCTCAAGCTCCTCTTTTCCCTGCCCTTGGACATTTCCTTTGTCCATGGACCTGAGCGTTCCACTTGCAGTCGTTCAGCCCCATGAGCTCCCTTTGGGGTCATGGTGTGCAACCATTGTGTTGCCCTCCATTTGCAATGTCCTAGCCTGGGTTTCTGCCCACTCTCAGACCTGTCCAAATCTTCTGGGAGGGAGAGATTTGAGCTTTATGGTTGTCAATGGAGAAAGCATCACCACAGTGTACCTGGGTAAGACATCCTGGGGAACGAGAGCCCAGAGCATCTCTTCAGTGCAGGGAACTGGCCTGGAACAAGCTGGAGGGAAAGCTTCACTTAGTATCACATCAAGGACTCACTGTGAAAGGTGAGGTGCAAGTACAGTATCTAGCCCTCGCTTCTCTGTGCCCACTTAACAGCCGAGTCTTTTCCCACACCATTTTTTGCCAGCTCTTCTCACTGATGGAGAAGAGAGCAGAGAAGCAGAGATGAAAATATGTCTCCCAGAGGGGTCTGTTTCTTCTTGGGCAGCCATCGGTATCTGGAGATAACAGTATGTTTCCTGCGCATTTTAGAGAGGCCGAGAGAGGCTCAGGCAGGGAAGCTCGAAACTAAATTACAAGCCAGGTCATTTCCACTTCAAGCTGTCAGAGCTCAAGCAGAGGGAGGAGAAGGACTGTTTGTTGGTTTTTCCTTCCCAGCTCAACAGGCACACTGACACTGCAGCAGCCTGGAAAACACGTTAAATGCGGGTCGCTCTCTCTAGGAGCGAAACAGCCTAAACCATCGCACTCATTTAAAGACAAAGAGCTCCTCTCAACATGATGGTTTCTGTACAAACCAGCCAGGGGCTGCAAAGGCTGGAAGTGATGGGCATGAATTTACCAGAGAGAAGAAAAGAGGTTTTGAGGTTCTAGAAGCAAAGACTGGAAAGGATGTTGAGAGACAAGGTAGTCTCTCCAACCGTCTATGTGGTTTGGTTCTGGGCTCTGCTCTGTTGCAGGCTCTCCCCAAGTTTAGGGGTGTTCATCTGGGGAGGCTGGATAGCCACTCTTTGCTATTTTTAAAGATGAATGTTAATATGTTTAATTGCCAGTATTCTAGGAAGAGAGCCAGGGCTAAAAAGTATCTACTAAGAAATTGCCAAGAAACACTGTTAAACAGGATCTAGGAAAAAAGCCAGACACAAAAATTTATGATCTTTATCTCTGCAATAATAATTTCTCTGTGGTCAACCAACGAGCAGAACAAAGGTCATCGGCTTTGTATCAGCTGGAGTTTATGAAATGCTTTGTTTTCTTTAGTGTGAGTTTGCTCTGCAGGTCTCATGCAGAAGACCCTACAAATGAATGCAAAAACCTGGCAGTCCAGACTGACCCACTTGCCCCCATTCTTTGCTCAAGACCAAAGGAACTGTGCAATTCTGAATCAGAAACCTCCCTAGCACTGGTCGAAGCCCAACCCAGATCCTCGTCCAGGGAAGCAGCATGTTTCATCTCGTTTATTAAACGAGTTATCCATAGGGAATGGTCTAGTGAACTCCTGTGTTACTAAACCCACTTTGATTAACATCAACAGCCATGACAGGCTGTCTAAGAACTTTGTATTTGCACAAATGCAAGAGCCAACCTCATCTTAGGTTTCCTTCCTTCCAGCAGGACAAGGGACAAGCAAGGGACCCATGAAGACCTCTGAAAATAAATTAAAGGAGGAGAGGCTCTTTTCTTATTATTATTTCCTGGTTGCATAGTAGAAACAATTCTAGGCAAAATATACACAGTTTGTTTCTTGACACTGCTGCCAAGATTTCCAACTTTACAGCGAGGATTGGATTTCAGACTATTTCCAAACCAGCCCCCACAAAATTAATTGACTATCCAAGAATCCTGGCCTTGGATGTTATTTATTTTTAAGGTAAAGTTCTGGTCCCGGTGATTGCAGAGAAAAACCTTGAAAACATGATCTCTGCGAGTCTTAATGACTCAGAGGGTGGGATTCAGTTGCCTACGCACAGGAGCCTGGTGCCATCTGAGATGCCCTTGTGCATCTGAGACATCCCACGGTGCTGGCAAAGTGACACGGAGCCGAGGGAAGATGAGCACTCCTCAGAAGCAAGAGCGGGAGCCTGGGCCTGCATACCCTATAGCATGTAACCTGGCTCTAGGAAACTATGTTTAGACAGCTGAATCAAGCCCTAATGCATACATATAAAATATATATAATCAAATCAATCAGTCACTCAATCAATCACAGGAGATATTTCCAAATCTTCAGATTTCATGTCAGTTCTGGAGGCAATTTAAGCCGTATTTCAATGCTCAGGACCTTGTTAGAAACACACTATTTTCTTCACTGACACTTCCAAGCATGCTGAAGCATTCATCTGGCCCAGGCTCTCTGCTCCCCACCCTTTCGGCTAACGTCCTCTTCTCCTTCCTCCGTCCCCTCTGCAGCTCTACAACAGCCATGGGAGACATAGTTCCCTGCCTGATCACCAGGCTGCAAGAGAAACAGCAGAGTTTTTTTTTTTCCCAGAGAAGAGGTATGCAAAATGCAGGAGGCAGAGACTTTCCACTGGGTGAAAAGAGCTGTGACATTGTTTATGGAGCCCTGAGGGGTAGTAGAAGGGGCTGGCCCATGAACCATCAGCAGCTCTGGGGCAGCGTTATCTCAGAAAGTCAGCGCCTTCACGGAAAAGCAGGATATTTTTAGTTTACCCAGTGTATTTAAATCATCTTGGAGTACATTAAAATTATAGTAATTATCCCACCTTCTCATGTGGGATTCTGGGAGGTGATGGATTGGTGGATTGTGTGCTGGTGGAGTCATCTTCAGCGAGGTCTTTCTGCAAAACAGAATTATTTTCATTCCGCATTTTACAGCTACAGCATTCCTGGCCCATTAATACTTGACAGTTGAATACTGGGATCTGTTCACATCACACCCTTCTCTCTCCAGCGGCCGCCTCTCGCAGCACCCTGGAGCTGAGACAACTGCTGTGACACAAACTCCTTCAAAAGAAAAATGCATTTACACGATCCTGGAGTTGTGAGCTTACACATGCAGGCAAGGTTGATGTTTTCTTCATGACAATATTCACCTTTTGAATCATTTCCGCTTTCCCCTGCGCGGCTGTGCTGTGGGGCAATGCAGGGAAACCTGACATCTTGTCTTGTCTCGCTGCCCCACCAATGCAGGCATCTGAAGGGGATTTATTTCACTGAAGCAGCACCATTTAAACAGAGCTGTTAAAAAATGCAACATTTTACCCCCAAAAAGACACATCCTTTTTCAGATCAGAAGCTTCATGTTTCTCCTTGGAAAAAAAAAGGGTGAACAATCTTTTTTTCGCGATGACGAAGCTATTTCCCATATAAATGAAGTCACCACCAAATTCTGAGTTATCTCTGTTTTTAACCTCACTTTTGAAAGACGGTGCTTCTGTCCTCAAGATAAGGTCTCTTCCCCTCTCTTTGTTTCTTTTAAACAAAATAAGAATTTTATCAACATCTGAAAAAATGGTTCCTGGCTCTGGTTGATGCATTAAAGTCAGGGAGAAGTCCTCAGAATCCCTCCTGGTGAAGTGACAAGCTTCTGACAAGCCTTGAACTGTCCCCCAGGCCAGCGTCACTTTGGAGGTCCCTGCAGCGCAGCGTCACCTTGGAGGTCCCAAACAGCTATGGCAACAGGCTCCTTGGAGCCCTGCGGGGTGTGATTTCTCCACAGTGAGCCTGGGCAATCCGAACGTTTGCAAAGAGAAATGAATAAGAATCCTTTGGTGGAGGCAAGCGATTCCCATCCTGGGCTGCCTGCACTTGGAGCATCATAGCAAACCACTGGGAGGGCATCTGGGCTATCTCCTTGTCTCAGGACAGGATCCTTGCACAGACAGGCTGAAAACATCCACCCCCTCCTCTTCTCCAGCTCGGGTGGAGAAGTCCCCATCACCCTCCTCTGCACATGGGAAACCTTGCCAGCATCTGGCCATTCCCCTGCCTCACACCCATGTTCTCTGGTCCCTTCCTAGCTCTTCCAGCAGCATGTTCCTGATTATTTACTCACTTTAAATGCTGCAGAAAAATGCTGCTTTTCCTGAATACTAAGTAAGGAAAAAAAAAAAAAATCACATTCCCTTCCTGGACTGTGTTTGCTCTCTGGTTTGAAGTTCACTGTTACCGCTGAAAGCTTTTACAACCCTTGGAGATATATGATCTAAGTGACCTCTGATGTTTGCGATACTGATACAGTCCCACACCGAGTTTATTCTTGCACAGATCTTATATACCTATCCATCCATCTATCCATACACATAACTATCTTCCTCTTTCTCTCTCTCTCATTCCAGTGCAATCTGATCAGTTCTTGACTTTCCTTACACCTCTTTCATCAAATTAGTATCTTTCCCCAGAGGATGCTTTCTCCTTCTCTCTGATTTTCTCTTTTTACATCCTGTCATTTCCCTCTCCATGTTGCCTTCTCCAGACCCGCTCCCCTTCTCTCCATGCTGCCAACTTACAGTTGCGTTCTGTATTCAGCATAACATATATGTATTTAAATGGGATGATTTCCACTAACGTAAACAGTCTGGCCCATTAATTTCAATAGCGGAGCTGACAGCTCGGGCCTGGAGTCTCATTGCCTGGTGACACATGAGTACAGCTGCTTGAACTTGACGGGTAACTGTTTCCAGCGCCTAGCTGCACATCTGCAGGAGGAAGGAAATACTTTCTGTAACGCTGGAAAAAATAAAGCCGCCTAGATTTCCCTTCCCCCCACCCCCAGAAGATGATATTCATCATTCAAATGTTTCAGCTGAGTGGGTGTTTAATTCAGAGTTTGGAGGGGGACATTTATGGTGTGTTACTAGCTTTGCTGTTGATCCTTTGTTCCAACCGCTGCGGTGTTGCCTTTACCAAGGACTTCTAAGCCCCCAGAGTGCTGCCATATACCCAGCAACACTGGGCACCCTGATATCTTCAGAACTTATTTGGCACCCTGATATCTTCAGAAGTTATTGCTTAATTAAAACCAAGAATGGTGTCTTTCCTCAGCAAGGTCACTATTTTGATAAATTATAGCAGAGGGGAACAAGCAGAGGGATTTTTTTGAGATGGATCTTGCACAACCTTGAACAGACCATACCAAGTACAGGCTAAGTCCTGACCTGAGGCACCAGCTTTGCTGATGGGACCCACAAGACAAACTTATCCAAGTTCCAGGAATTGACTCAAAGTTTTCAGGGTTTCCCTTCCAGTTGCTCCAGGAAAATGTGTAATTAACACCATAAACCTCTCCAGCCTTTCCTACTCAAAGTAACTCAAGCATTCTTGCTCACTGCTTCATTAGCTACCCAGAAAGACTGAGATACCTGTGGGAAAGTTTTGTGCTGCAGTCTGTTGGCGAGCTGTGCTCCCACATAGAGTTATAGAATCACAGAATCATAGAATCATAGAATCATAAAGGTTGGAAAATACCTCTAAGACCCTCAAGTCCAACTGTCAACCCAACACCACCATTCCTGCTAAACCATGTCCCGAAATGTCACCCTGCATATGATCTTCGCTTGGCGGCTGGGCAGAAGGAGGAAATGGGCCATGAAGGATCATCCTGATCTTCTTCTATGACCAGGTGACCCGCCTAGTGGATGAGGCAAAGGCTGTGGATGTTGTCTACCTGGACTTTAGTAAGGCCTTGGACACTGTCTCTATGATCAGCCTTGTCCTTTGAGTGTTGGAATATGTTCTTTGGAAACTTTTCCATTATCTTCTTGCAATGCACTGGGCAGTGTGGTCTTCTTTTGTCTATGAACTCGTAGCAACTTAAGGTGAGATACTGAGAGCTTTGGGCTGGTTCTGAAGGGTAATCAGCTATGCTAACATGGAGAAAAAGGAAACAGCTCCCACTGAAGTGTAAGACATGGGGCTGGACTTCAGATGATGCCTAGAGCACTAGTAAGGACATCTGTAGGGAAAAGTCAGCCAGTCTGCTGTACTGCCAAGATCTCCCTAGCAAAGGTCTTGGAAAGCACATTTTTTTACACAGTTCTTGCTGAAGGCGAGCAGATTCTCTCACAGACCTTATTTCTTAACACAGGCTGAAGAAGTGTAAAGATATGAGCAACTGTTGAAGTTGGCCCTGCTTTGAGCAGGGGGGTGGATTGGATTATCCCCAGAGGTCCCTTCCAACCAATTTTTTTTCTGTGATTCTGTGGTTCTGTGATATCATTTGCTGTATCTAGGTGGAAGCTGAATTCTGGAGCTGCTAAAATGCAGTAGGCTACAGAGTTTTGACCTGTAGGTCAGAGATCTTGTGAGATACCTCATCAATCCACTATGCTTCCAGGCTCTGGTCCCCTCTCCGCAAGGGAGAAGGTGGGAATCCGTACTAAATAGATTTGGCAGTGCCATGTCTCATAGACACTACGGGCTTTTTTTCCTAAAAAGAGACGAATCTGGTCTGGATTAAAAAACAAGACCTTCTTTCTGAAGTCTGTTGAAAAGGCAACAGCAAGCAACATCATCCTGTAACTGATTAATCAAACTCAAAGAGCCATGCAACTGATCCAGGATACATATTTGCATTCAATAATCTGGTCATTTATTGCACCTTGTGACCTACTGAAACATGAACAAGGCTTTTCCCTTCCCTATATTTCACCAAGTTTCCTTTCAACACAATAGTTGTCTCCAGGCCCAGAAGTTTGTCCTGATGAGCCTGGATTTTCCAGAGGAAACTCGTACCTATTTTGTGGCTTTCCTTTTTGTATCTTTTCTAGAGCAGCAAATTTCCTAGTGCAGGTGGTAATTCAGAGGTAGGAGGAAGGGACTTTGTTTTCCTTAATACAGTTAAGAAAATCTTAGGTTTTGTGAACATTGATGCTGAGACACCCTGGGGAGGTGATGGAAATTTTACATGATTATCAAGGATGAGCCAAACTCTGCATTAACAGCTTTCCTTCCTTCTTGATTTGGCTCAGAGTAGGAAATTAGATGTTTCTTGTATGTGATCTTGTCTCACGATTGGTTTGGGGCTGAAATGATGCAACGCCAGCTTGTAGTGGTGATGAACTGAGCCCACATCGGGAACTCTGCTGACTAATCTAGAAGGAGATCACAGCATGTAGTTGACTGAATCTCAGGTCTAGTCCCAGGAGAAGGATACCAAGTGATCTAACGAAAGTCTGCTCAGCCAAGTTTTCAGGTTGCTTATCCATTCCCACAAACTTTAAAAGCATCTTTAAAGATCTTGCTTTTTCTGGCTGGCTTCTTGCACAAATCTATCACTACCTGGGTGTGCTGAAACATAATGTCCTTAAATTTGCAGTCCTCAGGGTTCCACTTCTGTGACTGCAGAGCCATCTAACAGCAAGCAGAAGACTGTCTTCTCCTCTGAGTTTCTTGGTCTCAGCCCACAAGTACTGCCAGTCCATCTCCTTGCTGCAGTACTTCTCCCCGAAGACAGAGGATGATGCTTATCTGACTAACTGTCTATAATAGTTCAAACAATGTCAGATGACTCATGCTGTAGAAATAACCCATCCTCTCCACAAAGGGAGCCTTTCATGACCAGTCCTTTAGGAGAAATCCATAATGTGGACATCTAAAGGCTGGTGAGATGAACCCAATTCCAAGAAATACAGAGACACTACTTCGAGAACCTAGGAGATTAGAATGGCCACATTCTTTCCAATCATCTTTTTCAATTAATTTTATCTTGTTTACTTTTTTGCAGAGCAATAAAATAAATGTATAGCTGCTCCCTTGCCTGTCTCTGACTTTGAATAGGGCTCTGAAAAACACAGCAGGAAAGGATTTGGGCTGCCTTAAAGCATGAACCACATGGTAAATTATTTATTTGCCTGTTTATATCCTGTAATAAAAAATACACAAACAAAACCTTCCTTCTTCCCCTCTTAAAACTCTCAATTTATGTGCATAGATAGTTTATACAGTTCCCAGTTCAGTTTGTTTGTAACATACATGATGTCTGAACAATTTGCAAGCACTTGGAGAGCTTCAGTGGCACAGACAAGTAGTGGTGCCCCTGTTAGTGCAGAAAAGGAACTGAGGCACGTTCGGACCCAACTACTTGCCAAGGTCACAGCCAGAGCAGGATTTCAGGTTCAGAAGAGCAAACCTGGGAAGATCTTCAGAGGATTATATCTTCAATTATTTGAGCTGTTTGTGTCCTTTCCCTGCATTGATGTCCAGCACCACGGGGTTCAGCTCTTAGACACAGAGTCCTTTAAAATTGTGTTAACATTAAAAGTCATAGAAGTGTTAATGTCTGCTGTTAAAACTTTGCCAAGCTACAAAAACAACTATGACAATAAATTCTGTGATTGTCTGAAATTTTCTCTAAGGCCACCACATCCCTGGCAGACATTGCCACTTCTGTGTTTCGTTCCTTGACTGTCGTTTGCTCAACGTGTCATTCCAGGAGGGAGATGTTAATGGACAGACCAAAAGGAAAGCACAAGTAACCAGTGTAGCTATACCCAGGAGCAGAGTGCACACCTTTGCCATGGGACAATGCAGTTATTGCAAAACGCCATCTCTGGGCTGAGAGGAGCAACCAAGAGCAGGACAGTGGTTTCTTTCTGAGGAGTATGGTGGCTTTGCCTAAGTCCTCGCTGTGGTGGTGACCTGGCCTGGAATTCAGCCTGTGGACTCACAGTGTCACAAGGGAGCAATCTGGTTGTCTAAATATAGATTATGCTATGTGAGATGTCCCAGAGTATCCAAGTCATTCACATTCACCTGGCAGACGCCAGACCAGGATGACATTGGGTTTACAGGTGACCTGTGCCTACCTAGAGCTGTAGCAAGAGGCCAAGTGTGACATGACATCATCACCGTCTTCTATGGAATCACACTTTAATGGCTGTTCATCTGCATCACACCTAACCCCTGCAAACTATCAACTTGATCTCCATTGACTGTTGTAGCTGCTGAGACACCTTGCTCACGTGGAACAACCTACCCACAAAGACCTAAATTCAAGTGTTTAATTTGGTCACTGCCTTGCAATCATGGGGCTCCACGTGTAGCTATTTCTCAGTCCGCAGAGGGGATGACTGTACCCAGGGAAGTGTAGGCCTTGTCGTTAGTATTATTCATGGCAATCTCTGCTGAGAAGACTCAAATCCTCTGGTCCAAAGTGGACCTAGCCAGTCTCCAGTTACAGGACTCATTTCCACGTGCCTGTGCTAGGAGACATCTCATTTGGTTTAATCTCCCTTGTAGGTGTCTACCTCTAAGCTTGTCAGACTGAGCATTTTTTTTAAACAACTCAGATCTATCTAAACAATCTGGGCAGTGGAGACTAGCACACAATTAATCCTGGAGCTGGCATCTAAATCACAGCAGAAGAATCATGTCTTAAAGGTGCCTGTTGCAGTCCACTGACTGAAAGAAGAACCTGCAACACTGAGTTCAGAGACAGACGTTTGTGCTGGAGCCATCTAAAGCAAGGTGAGCTGGATACCATTTCTGACTTCTGAACCATCCCCACCCTCAAGCATGCAAATGAATAAGGTGGGGCTGCAAGCACAGCTCAAGAGGGATCTTCTTTACGTTCACGATGATGAGCACTTAAGCCCAGAAGACTCCTGTGGGTGGGAGCGAGCCCATCTGAACAGCTTGCTGCCACCTGGAAGCCAAGCTGAGAACAAGAACCAGACGGTACGATAGGAGACCTTGATTAATAATAATCTGAATGCCTACTCTGTTCAGCAGGCTTTTCCTCTGCAGAGCTCAGCGTGCGTCATGGCCATCAGTGTCTGAGAATTTACCTGTGATCACTTCGCAGCCAAACAAGTCTCTGGAGTCCCAAGCCCAAATTGGCACCACATGTGTCTCCTGAGTAGCTCTGACTCCAACCAGCTTTCAAATGCGTAATTTTTGAGTCAAATCTGGAAGTTGTCTGGAATTAAATTGAAAATCAGGTTTGGGATCAGACTGAGACATGACCGTTCACATAGGGATAGCCTGAAGCACAAAAGACATGCTGAGGACTGCTTCACGCAGGGTTTCTCTCCCATGCCAAACTCCTGGCCTTTGCCCTGCCTCCAGTGGCAGGACCTGTCCTGGCATTTCTCTGTCTGTTCTCCACCCTCCTTTGCCTGCAATGCTGCCTGCAATGCTCATTACATGACTGGGCACTCAGATTGGAGAGATGACGTTGGTCTCCTTGGGTTGGTCTGCTGTCTCTGAACTTCTTCACCTTCTCACAGTGAGAGACATAAAATTTTAGCACATCAGATGAAAAGACTCATTTAAAAACATGATGACCTGGGGGCCTCCACATTTCCAAAGCAGCACTAGCCCAGCCTGCCCTGCCACACATGCGATTCCCCTGTGGCCCCGCATTGCAGACACATTTCCAACAAGCGAGCAGCTGTGACTGCAACAGCAGATCTAAAGCGCATTGCGCAATTGCTGCAGCTGCACAGGCTGCCATGGCCACGCGCACGTGCAAAGGTCCTGTTGCACATCCAGCGTGCAGCCGTGGAAGGCACCCAGCAGCTCAGCTACGCAGCCACGCGAGCCGTCCAAGCCTTGAGAAAACCTGGCACAGTGGATGCAATACGGCAAAATGCTTTTCTGCATCTGCTCCCTCCTGCTTATCAATTGGAATATTAATAAAAACTTGTTCAAAGCTCCCTCAGTTTCCAAGATTACTTGGGAATAGTCCAACGGTCCAGCCTCAGCCGTGCTTGTAATGAGAGGACTGGGGGATCAAAAGCATTTTAAAATGGCCTTGCTAATCAATCATCAACAATTGGGTAAATTAAGCCCTGCAGTCTTTCCTTTTGCAAGCAAGCGATCTGCCGGACATATCTTTAATGAGCAGATTCCTATCCCTGTAATATTCCTTAATAACTTTCTAGAGGAAATGAACCACAGGGAGACTTTGTTGGTGGAATGAGAGGAATGCAGATAACTGCTGGCCTCTGCTTTCTCACACGTAGGGCTGAGAAATCCTGGCTGGACGAGGGATGCTAGGTTTCATGGCAGGGCAATTTCCTTCCAAAGATCCTGATAACTCTCGTGATAACTCCTTTGGCCAGTGCCATTGCCAAAAGCAAGCATTTGTTTTCCTTCTCATTGCCAAGCTAAGCCCTGGCCTTACTCATCTCCTCTGAGGATCAGGTCCACCTGTGCCTTCAAGGATCATGTCCATCTGTGGTGAAGGTTTGTTTTCCAAAGCTGATTGGGAAGATGGGCATGCTGCTCCAAAGGTAATGGTCCCAGAAGCAGACTCTAGTTAATTATCAACATGCAAGAGGCAATTAAAATATCACAGGAAGGCAAAGAAGCTTGGCTCATCCTGGGACTTTACTGGCACTGCTGGTGCTTGTTACGTTTTTCCATACTATGAGGCATGGCTCATTTTCCAGGTCCCTCTGGGATGCCTTTAATGAATCGACCTGGGACATGGGAGACGCCCTCTGTGTATCTTCCTCTCTTCCTGTGGCACTTGTGGTCTTTTGTTGTAGGTCTTGAGTGTGTTAGCAGGTCTTAGGAAGAGTCTTGTGGCCTGTAGTAAGTCATGGCTATGGGATAATGGGTTCTGCAGACTTTCTGTGCCCAGAGACATCGGTCACACCATTGTTTCCCACCCTAGAAATCAAGACACCAGCAATTCTTGGTGGGTTTCAGAATATGAGGAACTTGGATGGAAATTGTACCAGCCTACAAATCGTACCCATTTACAAAGGGACAGGGCTTATAAGGAGACATACATGGCAGCTCTTCTAAATTCAAGTGGCTGCAGAAGTGAATAATTTGGATGCTGTTGGCACTCACTAGAAGAGCTGAAAATTAGGTGAAATAAAACTGTGTTGTTCTTACATATTAGGATTACGCTGGTCTAAACACAGTGCGAAGACAATCAGACCTGGCAATACATTCTGGAGATGCTGTCCAGCCGGATGGTGCACGCAGTGTAGGCAGAGGATTTCAAGGAGATTTAATTTCTCCAAAGGGAGCCCAGCTTAACAGTGTTTTACCTCTGAAGTGCGATGGCACAGCAACTAGCGTATCCAGCATTTAGCACCCTGCTTTCCCCTTGGGAGCGGGGGTGGGAAGAAGTAGCAAATTCGAGTTGAAATGAAGAGTCCAGGTGCTGCCAGGATCACAACCCGCTCCGCTCGCCTTTCTTGAAGCCTCCATGGCATATGATCCTCCTGCATAGACACCTAAAATAAAAAGAAATTTATGAGATTTTGTCCACAGGCAGCACAAGCCGCTATCGATTACTGCAAGGCTCTTAAATGAGAGTAATTCACAATCCTCTTCAGTTTTGAAGGCAAGCTCTAATTTAATATCATTATGTCTTCATGCCCCCACACATTCCACTGTCTCATTCACTGAGCTTTTATTGGGCTCTGGATAATTTATGGCTAGATATGCTGCCTTTTATCTGACCTATTTTTAGCTATTCTTGCTTTTTACATGTTTTTTTTCCTGCCATCACAACTCACAATTAAAGTAAAAAGGTTTAAAAAAAAAGTACGATAAGGTTCCAGCCAGCTTTAACCTTTATTTCTTCTCTTTTATATGCTGGAGGATGCATTTGTTACTGCCACAGCATTTTGAGGACAGGAGTTCATGATAAGAACACTCCTCCCAGATTTTATTTCTTTCCATTTTTCTTCATTTCAATAAAGTCCAAAGCGTATGACTTTGCCCCAAAGTCTCCACCAATGACCCCGCCTGAGTTGCACAGCTTCTGGGTATTCCCAGCGCCCTCCAGTTCCCCTTTGTAACTGAGGTCCAGAAACTTTTGGGGCCTTTTTGTACAGGGATTCAAGTGTCCTCAGTCCTCAACAGCTTCCAAGGAGGTTGTTGGTGGCCACCCCTCAGGTTTGGACCCCAAAGTTTACACGGCTCTTTGGTACAGAGAGAAAAACAGGGACAGCTTTTACCTGGGGTGGTATTTTTACATTATTTTTTTTTAACAAAGGATGTTTGTTTTCTAATAATATATATAAACAACATTTTGATTTAATAATTTAATTCTATAGTAACAGAATACATACTGTACATATTTTTGTTTAGAACTGAAGTGCTATTATTTAAATTTTGGATATTTTAATGTTTCAAACATTTGAATTATTTATCTGAAACAACTGGAGAAATTACAGAAAAGTTTCAGACCTAGAAAGCTGAAGATGTCCTTGTGCCCCTGAACTTTTGTTCTCTTTTTCTGGTCATAACAGTTGATCTGTCTTTAAAGCAAAAGAAATCAAACTGCTCTAGGTACCAATTTTTCATGCTGCTTGGGTTAGAAGTAAGGCCACATAACAGTGTAAATCAGTCTCGCTGACTTCAAAGCTATTATTTCTTAAACTTTTTCCACTAAACAATTTGGTCCATGAAATCTCTCCCAGGGGAAGCATTTGGCCCTTTGCTCCTGGACTGTGGGTCTCAGGCGCTGCATCTCCTTGGGTTCACCTCTTCTCTCCAGGAAGAAGCCAGGTTTTTCTTGGGCTGGGTTATCTAGCGTGCAGCTAGCAGGATTTGTAAATGGAGAGCAGTGTGGTGGCATTGGGGGGACAGGCTCCACTGCTCCCCTGGGGAGCCCAAGAGGATCACCCAAGGATGGACACGTAGAGAAGAGCAGCTTGGCATCAGCTAGGGTACCATCTACCCAGTGCACTGAGAGACTTGCACACTATGGCTGGAGATGGATGTTTTCTGGAAACACAACATTTACCACAGGACAGGGAGGTTTTGCTGGAATCCAAGTCATCTGCAAGGACTTGGCAATTTTAGCAGAGCTTATCCATGAGGAACTTGCCAGGGTCTTGCCTTGATGCAGCTCTGGGCACTCAGAAATGTTTCTTTTGGTTCAGGAATTTTAGACCGGTTCCTCACTACTGCTACCTTCTTCAGCTCTTCTGTCAGCTCCCCACCACTGAAAACTGAGGCAAAACCCCGAATTCTGGAATGTCTCACTTCAGGCCTCCCACATTAACTTGCAAAAAATTCTGCTATTCTGATGCTTTTCTGCTGTTTTTAAGACAGATGTCATTATGTTGATATTTCCTTCATACAACAATTCCAGTTTCTGGACATATTTTTAGACATATTTTATTCACAACTCATAGATCGCTGTCATTTTTTTTTTCCCCTCTGCATTTCTGGTAAATATAAAATTACCTTGTTCTATTTATAAATGCATACATAGTGTAATGCTATAAATATTACTTGTCATTAACTGTGACATTGATATAAATATCATAAAGGAGTAGAACAGCGTTAATTAGAAATACTGAACATAGACAACTTCCAAAGTGTCAAAAACCCATCATTTGACTGTCCCCAAATTTTCGGTGAGCCGCGGCTTGAGCCTGCCAGAGGCTCCCGCGGGGATCCCTCGCTCACCCCAGCCCTGCGGAGGACGGCGATGGACTCCACATGGGTGTTTCGTGTTAGAGCTGCACAGATTCACCAGCCGCATTCCCACACGTAACAATCACGACAGAGCTGCTAACGAGAACCAACGATCACGAGGCAGATTTCCCCTCTCCTCAGCCAACACGAAAAATCATGAGACTGGATTTGGAAAAAACCACAGGGTTTCAGAAACCATGCGTGTTAGTTGTTTTCACAGATGAGTTTCGTTCAAGCAGATTTCTCCAGTCATGAGGGAGACGCACTTTTTTTTTTTTTAATTTAAGAAGGATAAAAGTTCTTAAACTGCTGAGTAATCACCGGGGTTCAGGAGTTGGGGCTTTTGAGCAGCGACTACAAGAGAGCATGGGTAGAAAGTAAGTTGTGAGGGACACAATGTGATTAAGCAACACTGCATGTCTCTAACCACTCTACACACAGAAGATAATAATAAAAAAAAAAATTCTAACATAAACACTCTAATCCCACAACACTAAAATATGAAGAGGAAAATATGTGGCAACAGTTTACTCTTGCATCTGCCTGCTTGTTGTGTTTGCTGATTGCGAGACACACTACGCAAGCTATGGTATCAGGCCTGCGCGCTCGGCCCTCGGGCAAAATCTTGCCTAGCTGGAATACACAGCAAAAACACCATAAATAAATAATGTGCTTTTTAAAAATATACAACCTTAAACCATCTGATACCATCTGATTAGAACAGCGAAATGCTGTATTTAAAGAAAAAGAAAAAGAAAAAGGAAAAGAAAAAGAAAAAGAAAAAGAAAAAGAGAAAGAAAAAGGAAAAGAAAAAGAAATAGAAAGAAAAAGAAAAAGAAAAAGAAAAAGAAAAAGAAAAAGAAAAAGAAAAAGAAAAAGAAAAAGAAAAAGAAAAAGAAAAAGAAAAAGAAAAAGAAAAAGAAAAAGAAAAAGAAAAAGAAAAAGAAAAGAAAACAAAAAAACCAGTTTTGTCTCTGGAGGGGGAGTTGCTCTGGAGATCTGCTTCAGAGAGAGAAGCTCCCCAGCAGCAGCAGCAATCGCTGCAATCTGTGTTCTGCAGAAAATTCACAGATATACAAAAGGGACTGAAAATTGTTATGCACCTCAGGTCGTCAGAAGGGCCTTATTAGGGTATACGGTGCTTGCCTGCTAGGTTGTACAGGCTTTTTTAGTATATATGGTTCTTTCATGCTAGGTTATACAGACTTGTTTAGTATATATGATGCTTGCCCACTAAGCCACACAGGCTTTTTTAGTATACATAGTGCTTGCACTATAAATTATACAGGTTCTTTGAGTATATATGATACTTGCCCAGTAAGGTACACAGGCTGGTTTAGTATATATAGTGCTTACCCAGTAAGTTATACGGGATCTTTTAGGGTATATGGTGCTTGCCCACTAGGTTATACAGGCTTTTTTAGTATATATGGTGCTTGCCCAGCAATATACACAGGCTTTTTTAGTATATATATCGTTTGCCCAGTAAATTATACAGGTTTTTTTAGTAAATATGGTGCTTGCTCAGTAAGTTATACAGGCTCTTTTAGTACATATGGTGCTCGCCCACTTGTTTATATGGGCTTTTTAAGAGTATGTGGTGCTTGCCTGATGGGTTATACTGAGGTATAGGGGCAAGCGGTGCTGTTTTGCTCCAGCATCACCCAGAGATGATGGTACCCAAACAATAAAATTATGGTCATGGGTGACACGCCAGGTCCATGCCTCCCACCTGCCCCCAAAGCTCATTTTTGGGTGCTCGAGCAGGCAGGGCAGGCTGGTGGTGGGTGCTGGGGTGGCACAACGGAGCAGTCTGGGTTCATGCCGCATGCAAGAGGAAGGCTCACTCGCTGCTCGCAGCCAGGCTGGGAGACTTGTGAGCAGTGTTTTTTCCTGGAAATTAGACCAGGCTACATAAGATCAGGGGCAGGAGGGAGGTTAGGCTGTGCTCACCGCTCTGCGGGGAGGAGAGGTCTCCCCCCTCGCACCCTGTGCCAGCCTCTTTCAGAGGGATTCACTGCAGCCCATAAATTAACTGGATATTTTATCACTTTTTAATTAATAACGTACTTGTATACAATGTACTTGGATACCTACAAAACAGAATAAATAATAAATGCAAACAGCAGCAATTTATCAGTGCAGCGGGGTTTAGCTGGATCAGTATTGATCCCTCTTTATAACTACACATTCTTACAGGCAAAAGATAATACATTTCTTCGCCACAGAGTGGTTAATTACTTCTTGAAATAAATCAATGCTAACTGGCCAAGCAATGTAACCCATTAGTCCTGTTTAAAATAAATTAGTCAATGTGATTTTCTCAGAACTTATTTGGAGGAGTTATTTACACTTCTAGGTGTCAGTAATTTGCGTCAAAGAAATCTTTGGCACTGATAACAAGCACCTCATTAACTAATTAAGCTTATAAAGCAGCTCAGTGACTGGTATAGTTCACGGAAAGTTCAGGTTTAAGCTGACCAGAAATGCAATTCTTTTAAAAGTTGAAGTGAATCGATCAATTAAACAGGAAAAACCTTGCTGAAGAAAGCACTTATTTCATCTGGGAACTAAGGGGTTTTTTTCAACTTTGAGAGATTTTAAACAATTATAAAATATAAAATTAGGACAACATTAAAAACAAGAAACTATTTGTAAGCTAATTATTTTTTCTTGACTTTTAATCCTGAAATGAAAATCTCAGACTTTGTTGAACATAATTCCTACAGGCTCTTTTTTATTATTATTTTCGGGCAATTCAGCAAAAGCTGACACAAATCTGCATGGCATTTCTGGACAGCTGAATTCCTTTTTTTTTCTGAAAAAAGGTTTGGCTAAAAAAACTAGCACTGCAATTTAGGCCTTTTTGTTTGAACAAGAGAGAGTAGAAGCTCGTGTTCCTTCTCCCTAAAGTCTCCCCATGCATTGTGCTGAGGATCTAATCAGGACATTGCTGTTCTACAGGAAAAATCCCAAACCGAGCTCAGGGCCTTACTGAGCCACTCTGCAAAGGAAGACTTTCTTCAAAGCACCTGTAAAACTCAGAGGAAGGATTGACGTGAGGGGGAGGAGAGGATGATACCCGTCTCGCTGCAGAGCAGCAGCAGAGCCACGTGCTCCTGACACAGACGGGGTGCACCTCACCCAATGTCAGATACCTGCAAGCTGCCATGTGTCTCTGACCCATTCGCCCCAGGCTCCCTTTGCGATCAGTGAAGAAAACAAGATATTTTTAGGATGAGGTTCGTCTGCCCTAAATTGGATGACAGGTTTAGGAGGAGAAGAAACTCACCTCGGTCTTGTTGACTGTGGAGGCAGCCCAGGGTGACCAGTCTTGGTGGAGACACCAGCACTTGGCTGCGTGACCCCTGCTTGTTCCTCTAATATCTTTGGCCCTATGCAAGTTTTTTCCTGAATAGAAAAGCTTGTGCTCAACTTTACCAGCATGACTACTCACACTGAGCTCGGTGGGGAATGGCATCAGAAAATTACTCATCCAACTTGACCTCTCCATGAGAGTGAGACATGGTGCTCACCACCTCCAGTGCCACTGCTTCTGCAGGCCAGGCAGTACAAGTGGGTAGCACTCTGCTTAATCTTGTTCAGTTTCCTGGAAATTTCTGCTACTGCAGTGTAAGAGCCCATTTTTGCTGTCCCTTGAGGCACAAGGAATGACTTCATCAAGAAACCACAAAACGGGCCCCGCTCTTCCAGAAATACTTGGTGATTTCACCCTGGGTGATCCCTGGATAGGGGAGGAGGAAAGGAATGCTTGCTCAACACCTCATGTCAGCACCAGGGAAGAGAAGAGGAAACCCATAGCCAAACTGCAGGTGGGGTTATGGTGTCTGGTCTGCCCACTCTTCTCCACATTTGGGTCCAGGAATGGCAGATGGAGCTGCTGTCTGCAGCCCATCGTTTCTGCCCACTCAGGCCTTTTATCTGGGAATGCCTTCAACACGCTCATAACCTCTGGATGAGTTACAGTCTATCAGCTAGAAAAGCGTCCAGACGTGATTTAAAGGCTTCGCGCACAGGTCGTAAGGAAGCACTTTCACCAGTTAATCACTCGCGCTGTTGAAAATTGTGCCTCATTTCTGCTCCTGATTTTTCTGGCATTACCTCTCACCCTCTGGTCACTGCCCCAGCAAGGTTACAAAGCCACCATCTCTCACAAATCTGTTCCTTACACAGATATTGGCAGACATTAAATAGCAAGATATTGAATACCTTTTAATTTTCTGTTGAATAAGCCAAGTGGACCAAACAACTTAATTCTTCACTCCTATTATGGAGCAGATGGCTGCTCACAAACAGTCTCAGAGGCTGGGGTTTGGTCCTCTCCCATGGACTAGAGGCACATTTAGCACTCTGATGGGCTGCCAAATGGCTGGAGCCCTTGGATCTTCTACTTTGGCGAATTTCTTGAAACCCAAGTGGGACATATGCCTTTTTTTCATAGCCAACCAGAAACTTAAGGTTCTTCTATAATAAATTTAGCAAAAGAAGCAGAAGATCCCAGATTAGGAGCCACTTTTGAGCTTGTCCACTGTGATTGATTGAACTGTGATTTATGTTCTTTTCAGGTTTCACCATGCAGCCTGAGGACTAGACCATCCAGAAATATCTTCTGTGGCACCATGTCAATCTTTTGATCTGGCACTGCCTTGCTGGTGTGTCCTAGGAGCCCCCAAAATGTGAGACAGCCCTTTCCATGGGGGTGTGAAAGGGAAATGCAAGACGGGTGCTTTGCAACCACAAACAATGCTCACGATATGATCTGAAAGCAAGAACTGAGTTGTAAAAGCAGGCATGGAGTGAAACAGGTTGAAAATTCTGGCTTATTGTAACTCACCATGGAGGCAGCCGCCTTTCTGTGCTGCACCGCACCAAATTCTGCAGCAGATGGTTGAGAAGGCGCTGTCTGTCTGCCCTTGGTTTGAGCGACCTCCCAGAGTGCTTTCCTCTGATTCCCTGAATGGCTGCACAATCAGTGCTGCCCTAACAGGTGGTGGACTGATAAACAGAGCACTTGGACATTGCCTAGTGATGCCCTGACACATGCTCCAGAGTGCTGCTTTTTGTACAAATACCTTGTTTTGCTCAAGTTTCTAAAGAGAAAATAAATACTTCAGCTTCTGTTTTGCAACAGTGACTGCAGGGACACTCAGACTCTTCAGTCCATGGTTGCTTCTCTGGGTTTTGTGTCCCTGCACCGTCCCTGGTAGAGTCTAGACAAGAAATTGCAGTGCTCTTGTAAATTAATTCTTGAAGTATGTGAGATAACAAGTGTCTTCAGGAACACGAATCCCAGACATTCCTCAAACATTTGTTCCAGGACACAAAGGTTGTGCTGCTTGAGCAAGGTTGAACCATCAGATAAAATCAGAGTGCCTGTGTCTCTGTGTGCATTGCACTAGGTGGAAACTACATCATGTTGTCCTTCAAGAGCTCCCACGATCGATGTGGGAGCCCAGGTGGGAGGGAATCTCCCATCTGCAGTGGAGGGGGGAAACCAAGGGCCAAGGAACGGGATAGGATCAAAGCAGTGGTGAGGGTCCACCTGAGCATCCTCTCCTGCAGAGATGGTCCTAAGGAGCTGACCCCAGATGCTGGAGCGAAACAGGCTGGCTGCATTTAAGAAGCACCACCTCTGACCTGGCCAAAAAGGAACAAATGAATGAATAAGAGACTAGCCCAGTCTGCATAGTCCTGGGACAGGCTCACATCCAAAGCTCATCTCTTCCCAGACTGGGGTGCAGACTGAGATACAGGGTTCTGGTTTGAGCTGCTCTCAAGCAGAGACGTCAGGAACGCTGGCTAAAGGCTTTCATTTTTTACTGCAAAGCTGCTGCCTGCCAAATCGGCTGAGCTGGGAAAACAATCTATAATTGACTGCAGAGGCATGAGGTTATAATGATTTACCCTTTTTCTGAAGCATGCACATAACCTCCTCCAATTAGACAAAAGTTAGAAAGATTTTTAATGACAATCCATCCAGAGGGAGGAGGCATTGGGTGGGGTGGGGGGGAGTTGTGACTGCAAATTACCATACTCTGAGTTGCAAGTCATAGGAGCTTGAGGTCTAATGATGCAAAGAGGAGAAGACACAGTGAATAGGTTTGCTCAGAGATGAGCATGAAGCATATGGCTTCCCAGCTGGAAATGGGAGGCAGCCTGGCACAGACTGGAGTGGTTAAGTGGGGTTTTACTGCAGGGTTGTGGGCAAGGTGCTGTGCCCCTCTTTCCTTACCATCACATAGCACCTGCACAGGACGCTGTAGTTTGTGGCAAGCAAAAGCAGAGATAGTGATGGACATCTGTCCTCTCCCATGGGAAACACTGTGCTGATGGGTGAGGCTTGGGCCAGTGTCATGGTGAGCTCTGCGTTGGGACGAGACCAGCTGGACCCAGGGAGCAGCTCTATCACGGCAGCAGCCAAAAGGATCTTCTTCTGCAGGGGACAAGCACATAACTCTTCTCCACACAACCTGAAGAGATGAAGTAGCCTGGAGTGAGTATTCCCATGTTAAACACAGACACAGGCCCAAGGAAATTACCTGCAAGTGTTCACCCACATGCTGTTTCCTGGGACTCAAGGAGCCGATAGAGGTCCTGCTCCTCCTCCCATCCCTCCCTCTTCCCTCTCGCTCACTCCCAGCTCTGCTGTCCTACCTCTTCTCTTGTGGCTGTTGAACCTCACTGTGGGCGGCTTCACAGAGAAAACTAACTTTACCACAAAAAAAAAAACAGGGATGGTTTTCTTACAACGTCATAAGTTGAACTGGCTCAACCAAGCCTTGAAGAGTGGCCATGCCATGAGGGAAGAATCTGGGCTGCCTGATGTGAACAGCGGCAGATGATCAGGTGCCCACAAAACCTCGTGGAGATTCACTGTTGGCATGATTTCAGGGCAGGGAGGGAAGGAGCCAGATGTATGCCAGAGAGCACATGGGTTCAGCTTATTGGAGTCTGGCTTACACTTCTTCCTTGGATGCTACTCCTAAAGAAGGCTGCAAAAAAGCAGCTGGGGACCTTTGTTATAAAGACCTGAACAGGTCCCTGAGTCACTTCATGTAGTAAGTGTGAGACATAACCTGTCTGCTCCAATACCTCTCAGATCCCACTATGCTGAACAGCCATTTAAATTGATGGTCTTAGCTGGGTATCGATTTGGCCCAGTGGGTGTAAATCTGACCTTGACCCTCTTTAATCCTGATGCATTAGCTACAACTTCTTCAGGGCAGACGTTGGGAGCCTGGGTTTGACAGCATGTGCCACATTCTCCACTTTTCAGATCCAGCTGTACTGAAAACATAAATCACAGTTTTGCATTGTAGATGTTCACAGGCTGCATCTATATATATGTAATAAGTAAAATATGTAACAAATATCATAATATATTCAGACAGTGATGCAGAAAAAGGGAGAGATTGCAGCTTCCTGACCAGCACATTAAAAAAGCCGCAGAAGGACAGATTAAATATAAATCCAGGATCCTGACAGTGTGCAAAGTTGTGAGAGGAGTTTTGTGTTTGCTGAATGCACCACACTCCCCACTTGGCCGTGGCAGTCATTGCTGCCTCTGGCAGAGCTGACACAGTCTTACAGAGCGGATGACAAGGAAGGGGAAAACATCTGATGCCCTGTTCTGCTCATGAAGTCAGTCCAAGCTTAAAAAAAAAAAAGAAACCAAGCCAGCTACTCAGCTAGATATAGGGAGCCCCCTCTTCCAGCTCTCTTGGCTCTGCATGTTTTTTACTCCGCCTCTCGTGTTTACTATCATGTCGGGCACAAACATATTTGTTGCTAGGAGTCGTCTCAGGCAAGATTAGCTATCTAGAGAGCCAGAGCAGAGCAGGCTCGATGCAGAGATTGCTTCAGCTAGAAATTTAGGGCTGATGGGAGTGAGGGCTCAGCCAGATCCACGCGGAGAAGCCAGGCTCTAAGAGAGAACACCAAAACTGCAGTGACAGTGAAGCCAGAGGAAGACAGTGACGTCTGCAGCCCATGCTGCTCCGGATCCCATGCAATCCATGGCAAGAGCTGGTCCCCTGATTAAGCCTTGAAGAAGCCAGGTAGGCAGCGAGGAGCCTTCCAAGTTAGCCACGAGGGAACGGCCACGCTACAGCCTTGGGGAACTTTCCAAAGGCCACATCTACAGAGCACAGCACGGAAATGTCTGGTCTCTGTTGAACGACCTTGCTCTGTGGATGGCATCAGCAGCAGAGGAGTAAACTGCCTTGCCACAGCTGGTATCCCTTGGGTCTCCACACGTCGAGCTAATTTCTCTCTGCTGGTACTGCCCTCTGGGCTTGCCCAGGGATCTTTGCTTGGTGTGATGCTGTCAGTCGCACCATGTGTCAGGAACATCTGGCTGCTCAGGCAGCCTGCCAGGGAATTAGGAATGCACAGCACTAGCTTTCATATGAGCACACGGGGTTTTGAATGCCCTGTTTCATGCAAGCCTGGACGTGGCCTCTTTGACCACTGGGCAAATGCTCCAGGGGTGATGCTTTGTGTGATGATGGCCAGATCCTATCCCCAGTGATGTGAGCAGGATTTAGGACTCAGCTGGACAGAAATAATTCTCTTGGCAGTAGGTTCAGGGAGAAAACACACTGAAGGGAAAGTAGGTAGCATGTTTTCATTATCTCATGAAAGGAAATTTATATCATACCCAGGGGGGGCTAAAGCCCTTCTGGAACACATTTCCACAAGTCTGCACGGGCTTCTGGCTACATGCGGAGCAATCTGGGCTTGTGGGGAGTGCATCTCTGCTCTGCCACGGCAGCTTGGTCTTGGCTTTTACGAGTGCCCGGCTGAACGGTGTAAGATGGTCCTCGCCTGGTATCACACTCCCCAGCTGCAAAAACCTCCTCTGGATTTCAAAGGCTACAAAAATCCCAGTCTCCGTTCCAACCGTGTTTGTTTTCTTTGGGTCCCTCTCTCTAACTAATTAGCTGTTGTGTTTATTGGAAATCGGAGACACATTCCTGCCGAACATGGAAGCGCTGCGTTTAATGGAGCCCTTCGAGGAGGTTAGAGGTGGGAGCATTTCTGGAACAAACAAGTCCCACACTGCACTGTAATCTTCAAACTGGAATGAACCGCTGGCTCCCGACAGCGACAGTGGTGGGGATTGTGACGTGTAATTTGCATAAGACCTTCACTAAATAATCGTTAGGAGGCCAATGAATATAAAAGAGGCTTGGCTCTTATCAGGTTAGAACTCAGAAGCGCTCACAGGAAAAAACTGTTAAGCATCTACATGAGCAAAACTCTTTGTCTTCTTCAGCTCAATTGCTACTTTCATTTGTCTTTAATAATAAGGTATTTGCTCGCTCTTAGACAGCCGTTTGCAAGGCTGTTCAGATCCAAGGCTAATTTGCTCAGACACTTGGCTCTCCCGAAGTGATCACTAAACCTCCTGGTACACAGAGTACTTTTCTTGAATGTTAAAGCATTCAAAGCTTTATTTTTTTTTCTCGTCCATGCCTTGAGTAAGCATTTACACCTAGTCAGAGACAGCGTAAAAACAAGCTAATGATTCGACTGGGGAATGTTTTACACCTCGTTACACAGGTGGAAATGGCACACTGGCTAGAGCAGAGCCAGGCTATTTCCAGTAGGTCATTTTCTTGTTCTGGTCAGCCATTAATTTAGGCCAGCCCTGCCCCGCAGAAGTATGTACGACCACGCTGCTGGTTCTTGCCTATTTCTGGGGGCTGCTTTTGAGTTTGCATCATGCAAAGCCTGGAGACATTTTCGATCCACTTTTGGCCGCAAAGCAAGGGCAAGGGCTTTCCATGGGGGCACCAGCTTGAAAGTCCCGCCAGAAAAACATCTCACAGATGGGTCAAGGGCCTGTCTGACCTGAGATCGCCCACGATACAACCAAGGCTTGCCTGGTATGCGCTGTCTTTTGGCACACAAGGGAGAAAACCAGCGAGTGTCACATCCCACCACATTTGACTCCTGGCAGCTGCAGATTAGACCTTGGGGATTTTTTGCCAGAGGACATGAGGCTGCTTCCGAGTGTTACATCTGTGTTTGGGTTGTGGCTGTCTAACAGGGGTTCTCCTTCTTCCTGCTTTGTTGTGAATGATGAGAAAGCCTCAAGCCAGAAGGGATCGTTGCATTTTCTCCTTCAAGCTGCAGGACATGGCAGACCACATCTGTTTGAGGTCCAGCACTCGGGAACTGATGGCAGCATCAGAAAATGATCTGCCTGGATTCGAGGAGATGGAGCGTGGTCCTCTCCCCAAAGCAGTTTATTACCTTCACAGCTAGGGGGAAAACACAAATCCTTTTTCCTGGCTGGAGTTTGTCTGGCTTTGCCCTCCAGCACTGGTTCTTGCTGTGCCTTGCTCTGATAAAGACCCCCTTAGTGTCTGGGGTTGGTTTTTTTTTTCAAGAGAAGATACTTATGTGCTATAATGTCCTCTCATTCTTCTTTCCGAGAAGCTCAACAGCACAAGCTCTGTAAATCTCTTGTAAGCCATTTCTTACAGCCCGCGTATCATTTTTGTGGCTGTTTTTGGCACCTTCCTCAATTTTTCAACTTCCTTTTGAAAACGTGGGCATCAGAACAGTACTCCGTGTTCCAGCATCGGACTCGTCAGCTCAGACGCTGTCTAATCAGCAGGACCATTTCCAGTGTCAGTGTCTCGGAGGAGGAAGAGGGGGAGGAGGGAGGAGGAATCCCTGGCAGCAAGCTGCACTTCATCGAGGGCTCTCTGCATTGGGATTCGCACTCTTTTCCCAGATAACAGAAACCAGCCTCTGTCAGAGCACATCTGTTTTCACAAGCTGTCTCCCAGAAGTGTAAGAAGACCTTGTCTTGTACCCTCTACGACTCCTGTTTGGGCTGCCTTGGCCTTCAGCTGCTTTTATGTTTGCTTCTGCACTATGCAAATATGCATATAGAAGGCTTGACGGCCACATTTCACAAGCCTTAAAAATCAACGGTCTGCCCTAATCCAGCTCTCCTCTCTCTCCTGGCTTTGTAAAAGGTAAGCCTGAACAACCCTGAGTCTCAGGACGCCAGCCCGAGGCACATCTCTGCCCATCTGCATGGGGGCTGCACGGCTTACAACTGAGCGAGAAGTTATTTATAGCCATTCCCATGTCCTCAGCAGCTCTTTCTTTCAAGGATGGTGTCACAGTTGCTTTACTGTGCCTGTAACCACGCCAGGGCTGAGCCCTTACACCGGTTTGCAAGCCATCCGGGTGCAATCCAGGCAGCACGGGAACAGATGAGTGTTTGGTTGTTGGCATTCTCGTACCCAGCAGGGAGGAGGCAAGGAGTGCAAAGGTGCCGTTGCAAGCCATCTGCAACGACAGCCTCTCTGTTTCTCATGGCTCAAGCAGGGTTTCTCACTGTAGATGGAAAAAATCACAAGGTCCTGTGCTTTGCTTTTGGCCCTTCTGCACTTCTCCAGCTTCTCCCAAACTCTCACATTCACACCCAGAAGCAAATCTTTCTACCAGGAGTCCTGATAAAATAGATGTCATTGATAAAGGCTCTTCCTCTCATTCCCTGGACCTAAGACTCCCAGGTTCTCATGCAGAAAAGCAGGCTCTCCACAGTGCTACATATTTAATCAGTGCAAGAAAAGACAACCCACTCAGAAAGGCAACCAGAGGAGTCATCCTAACACCATGCTAGTGGTTGCATGCACAGGCAGGACTGCATGGCTTTGCAAAGCAACAGATTACACCAGCAAAGCAAGTGAAGTAATGTCTTCTTACAAGAGCCAGGCTTTTCCAGTGCTTCCCTCGAATGGAAAACACTTTCAAATTTAGTTTCACGAACACCACCCTATTCATTAGTAAAGTCACGGATCACCTTCTGCTGCCCACCATCAGGCAGCCACTTTTCCGTAAAAGCGTTTTATTTTTGTTTTTTGTTTCATAGTGTTCTTATTTCAGTGTAGAAATAAGGCCTAAAATAGCATGTTTCAGAATAAATTCTCTCCCTGGTTACATGAGTGTAAACTTTCGGTTTCTCCCCCTCGAAGACTTTGCTATTCAGTCTGGGTTTCCAATGGAGCAACCAAACCAAGTGGGGACTCTCAGCCCCAGGCCTGCATGAAATGAAAGCTGTTGCTGAGACCTGTCAAGAGAGTCACACGCTTCAGTGATTGCTAATCATGGAACAAATGAGTGAATACTTCAGATCCAGCCAGCTCCTAGCATGGTCACCAAAGGAAACATTGAAGAAATAGACCAAAAATGGAAAAATCTTTGGGAATTAATCCAGATTTTAGTGCAGGTTTGGTATGCACAGTTGTGAGTGAAGGCTCTACCCATCAGAGCAATGTGTGATTTTCTCTTTTCCTCCCATTTTCTCCATCTTTATGGAGCTGAGGAAAGTGTCCCTGAGGCTTAGTACCCACAGGTGCTCTGGGAACAATAGCAGCCTGGGCTGAATTCAAGATATGCCCAGAAAAAATATTACTCAGTGCTGCTAGACATTTTTATGGACCTCCTCAACATATCCCTCGAGTGTCTTACAAATATTAACATACGAATCCTCATGCTTCCTTCCTCTTAGAGGCTGTTATTGCCTAGACTTTGAAAGTAAGGAAGCTGAGGCCGCGAGGTGAATAGACTGGCCAAAATCACATAGGAAATGTGTGATCCCTGTGGTCTGGACACTCCTGACCAACAAAACCTTAACCTGGCTTCCTGCCCATGGCAGATGAGAAAGCGGAAAGGCTTGAGTCACGCTTTTAAGGGAGCGTTTCCCCCACATCATGGAGAAGCAGCTTTGCTGGCCCATGCATAGAGCAGCACGGGGCTGGTGTGTCACCATCCCTGTAGAGGACGGTCGGACACGGACCCCATGGGCACATGGCAGGGTGACAGCTCTCCCCATGAATGTGTCCCTTGAGAGTCTGGTGGAGACTTCTGCACTTTTATTTTATTTTTATTAGGAATACTACAAAGGCAGGTGTTTCTGTCCCTTCTTGTCCAGCTGGATAAAATTCAAGGGCAACCTAATAAACTCCTCTGCATACTCCACAATGGCTTTTCTTCATTTCAAACTGGCACTGGGTTAAAGTTCAATATCTCAGACTCTGCTGCGGTTTCTTCCCTGAGATGACAGCAAAAATGGCAGCGTTTGGAGGAATTACTGGCTGGAGCACAAACTCAGGCTGTATGATTTTCATTAGCACTAACGAGCATCAAGCAGTTGACGTCCTGCTTAGGAAAATGACTGTATCTCTAAGTATTCGTCCCAACTCGACGTGCTAGCGGAACAACAGTCTCTGCAGCCCTGGCTTTCTCAACTCCGCAAAGGGACTTCACTCTCCCAGGGTTTTTCTTCTTTTGGTCTGTTTTGGCGATGGTGACATTTGATAAAAGCTTATGTACAATTTGGAATCTGCCTTCCCAGCCCCACCAGTCATGTCAGAAATCTTTTTTTTTTTTTTATTTAAATAATCCCATGGCTCCTGGAGCCGTAAGCTGTATGCAAAATATCTTTTTGGTTTTTAAGACGATTTTACGAGTCTCTCCTCACTGCAAGGAACACTGGAAAAGTGAAAAGCACTACACAGTCCAACCCTATGCAATGCAGCCAGCCAGGAAAAGTACCCCATATAGGTTTGTTTTAAAAAAGAACTTGATGGACAAGTTTTTTTGCCCCAGTTAATCTGCACATGCTGTGGGGCCTGGTTTACAATTTTTGGGTGGTTCAGAGCTTCTAGGAGAAGGAAGCCAGCAAGAGGCCTGTGAATTGGCTGCTAGTGAAGATGGGGAGATGACAGAAGGATGGACGCATACAAGGGTCCCAGAAGTTTGTTAATGGAGCTGAACTGAGTGAATTTATTACTGCACATCAGTGAAAACCAAAGAACTATTTAACAGGTAGCTGTGCGAGCTCTCATCCCTCTTTGCAGGTAGCAACGGTGGCAGAAGATCCCTCTGGTGCTGCTGCCCACCCCATCATCACCATCAGCCCTTGCCTCGCCCTCAGGGTGAGGGGTGACTCATGGTCTCCAGCACGCTCCATCACGGCTAGATGTCCAGAGACAACCTGCTGAGCTCTGCAGGTCTGGCAAGATTCATGTTTGCAACTCATCTCTGCCGGAGTCCACTGGTGTTAACTTTCACTGGCAGCCATAGCTCACACTGGAGTCTGGAGAAATGAGGCCATTGCACCTTTCAAAGCACTGTGGTAACTGCGGGGATGGTTTCATTCTTTCTGTAGCCAAGCGAGCAAGAGGCAATAAATAATGTCTCCAGCCAGGGAAAAGGCAGTTGTTATATGTAACAGGGGAATCCAGGCACGGTGGTGAGTAGAAAGACTGGCTTCTGAGGAGAGACTGGAGAGATGAATAATAACATATATATCTTAGCTAAATGGCAGCCACGAGAGGCAGAACTTGAATCTATATGTTTTTCAAGAGCATATCCTAGGATGAAGAATATTTAGTGACAGGCCAAGGGGACAGCAGTCAAGAAACTGATGGTTTTTCAATCTGTCTTAGTAAGAAAAATGAAGTCCATGTAGATATACTGGAAGTGATAAATGCCAAGTAAGGAAATGCCTGAAGAGTCTGAACACGGACAAAGCAGCCAGGATGGAAACAGTAAGTTTGCCTTTGTGGGGAGTGGCAGGGGGTTGCTTATCACAGGGCTATAATCATTCATGTTAAAGTAGTATCAAAGAAGCAATCAAAGACCAGACTACTAGGCTCTATACATCCTGCAAGATCTTCTCCACACTAAAAATTGGTAGGTATTGAATGAAAGGTGAGGGATGGAGACAGGCAGACACCAGGGTCCTACAAGGGAGGGCCAGGCAGCTCTTGCACTGCAGCAGGCAGTGGGCTTTGCTGTCAAGCCCTGGGCAGGGAATTTACAGAGGGTAAAAATTATTTGCTTGGGCAGATCTCTTTCCTCCTGACAGTGAGAGGGAGCAGGGAAGATATTTGTGTGATGATCTGAGAAGGAAGGACCAGCATGCCCATTGCAATGACATACCTGCACCATACCCTCCCCTTCCAGCGCTCCACTCCTCTTTTGCAGAGCTCGGTGACTGACATGGGGTGAGCTGGCACCCGTCTAGGCTGGGGTAGGGAGACCCACAGCCCTATTCCTGGGGCCATCCAGGCATGGCCTACTTCTCTGGATCCCTTCTTCCATACTCAGGACAATCTTGGGAGCTTAGGACAGGTTGAGAGGCCGCATTTGCAAGCAAATTGTTTTAGGGAGCAGTGAGGGACCCAACCACATGAGATGAAAGCGCTGGTAGGAAAGATGACGGGGAGAGGATGAAGGGGAGAAGCCGATCAGGAGCTTGCAACTCTCTTAAAGAGAGAGGAGGAGAGAAGCAAAGGGAAGAGATATTCAAGACCCGCCTGGACAAGGTCCTGTGCAGCCTGCTGTAGGTGACCCTGCTTCGGCAGGAGGGTTGGACTAGATGACCCACAGAGGTCCCTTCCAACTCCTACCATTCTGTGATTC
>Ga0065711_1002339_pt1 | contig 36621 bp, 20 predicted proteins | sample Hoacrofraction12_FD_59098 | JGI IMG/M metagenome (GOLD analysis project Ga0065711, IMG submission 59098) | Hoatzin crop microbial communities from Cojedes, Venezuela - Epithelial fraction 12 v2 (version 2) | ecosystem: Host-associated > Birds > Digestive system > Esophagus > Crop | place... | reverse complement strand
GGTGACCCTGCTTCGGCGGGGGGGTTGGACTAGATGACCCACAGAGGTCCCTTCCAACCCCTACTATTCTGTGATTCTGTGATTCTGTGAAGCTTTACAACGCGTAATCAGAATAGTGGGTCTCAACGGGAATGTGAAGCCACTGAACAAAAGGAATCTTTATTAGCTTTTTAAGCTTCCAAATTTAATAAAGCAAATGTCACTTTGACAGGCTGTGTAAAACAAATGTGGCATTCACCCTACAGTTTTAAAACACAGCTGCAAAGAATTGGCTAAATCAGTGGTTACAAATAATAGTTGTATAAACATCATAGATATTATTATGAATTTATACCTGAGTATGCGTAATCCAAAATTAATCAGAAGAACAAATACGTACATTTCATCTGATACACATAACAAAAATTTCCACAAAATCCTTTAATTAGGTTGGCTAGGTAACACAACTTTTCTTTCTCCAAATTCAAAAATTTCATAGAGACGCAATACCTGGTTCAGTCTTATATTGATATATTCAGTATCTCAGTAACTAGGGCCATGTATACTTGTTTGGTGAATTCATCTGAGACTCCTAATTCAAGTCCACTGTATGGAATCTTGTTTGGGAAGGTTTCTATTAAGCAGCCTTTGAGTTATGATGCTGCATGCTTTTTAAGTCTCAGTCTAATAGTTAAAGTGCCTATAATTAATCACAGCCTTGTGTGCAATACAAAAAAAAAAAAGAAAAAGACATGAAATGGATTTTAACTTTTTTTTTTTTTCCCAGCCACCCGAAACTAAATCAAACATAAAAGATCAAGGAACTGCCAGATTTCACTATCAGACATTTCTTTATTATGAGTTTATAAAGACACAAATAGGAACTGCATAGAAAATTCTAGGGGAAAAAATCAAAATCATATAAAACCATAGCATTTGATTTAGAAATATATTTGAAATGTATAAGATCACTTTTTGCAATAACCTTCTCAGGAATGTCACCAGAATTAGGTTCAGTGCCCATCTGTCTGAATTCGCTGGGAAGACTCTGCTTGCAGAGCAGCAGGCAGATGGAGGCTGCACACCGGTGAGCTAAGGTGAGCCACCTCGCACCCCTCACGCGCTGCTTTCCATTACAGGATAGTCAAGAGCAGAGGTCACAGCCTCAGGTGGGGCCCCTGGCAGCAACCAGAGTGGAAACCGAGTCTCTGTGCAGTGCCGCGATGCTGCCACAGCAAGGGAGGGAAGGTTAGTTAAGAGCCCCTAAGCTTCGTCCTACTACGGCATCCTAAAATCGTGTCTGCAAAGAGACAAGTCTCTTCATTTTCGTTAGAATCCCTTCCTGGTCAAAGCCTTTCAGAAGTTCCCTGTCCATCTAACCTGGTCTGACCTTCAGATACTGCCGTGTCATGCAACCCACAGGACACGGTAGTTTCTGAACTGCATGGTGACTGCATCCATGTCAAGTCTCATGCTTTGTCCTCTTTTCATTACGGAAGATCTAAACCAGTTAAGGCCGATCATCTTCCACTGCCCTCTTCCAACTTCTTCTGTGTTTTTAGAGCAGACAGACAAACTCTTCCACAATTTTCAAGGCAGTAAGAGAGTAGCTGTTTGACACATCGCTAAAATCCATGGAAAATTTCTTTAAACTCTAGGATTTCACTGAAGTGGATGCAGAATCAGAACGAGAACAAACACAAGCTGTAATAGCAATTTTGATCCAAGCCACAAACAAATGTTCTAATCTTTAAGTTCTGTTGGCAATTCTAAAATGTCAAGAGATATGTCAAGTTCTTAATACCCAAGCCTACATATTTAACTGTCAACAGCCCAAATAACCCAGACAAGAGAGTTATACTTATTCCAGCTGGGGCCCAAATTAAGATCTGTTGAAAAATCATGATATATCTTCCTCTTAAACTAGGGATTAGCACTTGGTTGGTCTATTTTTTAACTATCTACTTATTGATTTTCTAGAACACCGACTGCACTGTTCATTTTAGTTTTAATTTCAAAAGAGTCAAGCACAAGAGATCTCTTCAAGATTATCACGTTATGTCATTGATCTGCACCACCAGAAGCCTCAGTTTGTTCACTAACGAGCAACTCAGGTCAAAGGCCATGACTGAGAAAAGACAAAGGGTATCGTTTACATCCGTGTCAATCAGAAACAGCTCTACTGATATCAACTGAGTTACATTTCTCTCAAATTGGTGTGAAAGAGAATTCCGTGTTTGCAGAATTTGGATTATGTGGCAGCCAGGAATTCACCTTTATTAGTCTGTAGTAGGAAGTATTATAGACTACCAAGTTAAAATACCAGATCTGCTATATTGGCTTTTTAACACAAATGGGTTTTATTCTTTTATTGGCAAATCAAATTCATATCACTGTTGCATCTCACTGGCTTCCATTGTGTTATTGAGGGTTGGACTAGATGACCCACAGAGGTCCCTTCCAACCCCTACCATTCTGTGATTCTGTGATCTAATCTGCTTCACGGTATGAATTAATAGATTCTGTAATTTTGCATTAGAGAATTCATCTGAGGTAAGAGAATAGCAACTAGTGTCCTACTTTTTACAGAAAAAATAAGCCCACCTCTTCCAAATACTTGCAACTATTAACAAACTTTTGGATATGCAAGATTTTATATTTCTTGACGTTTGATGTTCATAGAATCTTGCACTTTTAATAGTCCTAGAACACATGCAATTTGAAAAGTATATTCCTGACTATACAGCCACAAGATTTACACGAAAAATTTGAGAATTTTAATTTGGGTTGTTCAGGGTCTGGTTGGAAGAACTGCGTGGGATACAGCCCTGGAGAGAACCGGAGCCCAGGAGAGCTGGCTCATTTTTAAGGATCACCTCCTGCAAGCTCAGGAACGGTCCTTCCTGATAAGCACAAAACCAAGTAAAGATGGCAGGAGGCCTTCACGGATGAACATGGAGCTCGTGACTAAACTCAAATATAAACAGGCAGCATGTAGGCGGAGGGAGCAGGGACAACAGACCCAGGAAGATTATGAAGACAAGTGTCTGAGCATGTACAGTTGGGGTCAAGAAAGCCAAAGCCCTTCTGAAGTTAAATCTGGTGAAGGATGTGATGGCCAACAGAAAGGGCTTCTACAGGTGTATCAGCAGCAACAGGAAAGCTACAGAAAAGGTGTGCCTGCTGCCAAATGGGGTATGGGACCTGGTGGCACAGAACACAGAAAAGGCCAAGAAACTCGGTGCCTTCTTTGCCTTAGTCTTTAATGGTAGGATTTGCCTTCAGGAATCCCAGGCCCCTGAGACCAGAAAGTCTGAAGCAAGGAAGACTTAGTCTTGGTGGAGAAGGACCAGGTTAGAGAACATTTAAACAAACTGGACATACACAAGCCTATGGGACCTGATGGGATGCACCACAAATGTCGAGAGCGCTGGCCGATGTCACTGAAGAATTGTTTGTCTTGACTTTAGCAAGGCTTTTGACACCGCCTCCCATAACATCCCCACAGACGAACTGCTGGAATATGGATGTGATAAACAGACAGCGAGGCATACTGAGAACTGGCTGAACTGCCAGACTCGAAGGGGTTGGGATTAGCAGCACAAAATCTATCTCCAGTCCAGTCAGTGGTGCTGTACCCCAGTGGCTGATACTGGGACCAATACTGTTCAACATCTTCATTAATGACCCAGACGGTGGGACAGAGCGCACCCTCAGGAATTTTGCAGATGATACAAACCTGGGAGGAGCTGTGATACACCAGATGGTTGTGCTGCCATTCAGAGACCTTGACAGACTGAGAATTGGACAGACAAGAATCTACACTGGTTTTGGCCAAAACCAGATGTGGCATGAAGAAATGAGGCAGCATTTCCGAAATGTGCATCCACCGAAGTGGCACTGTATTTTTGTAGGCATATATTGATTCCATTAAACTTCTCAAAAAGTAAATGGTGGAGGGGGAAGAGAGATCATTTCGTACGAAGAATTTATGTCCTACTTTTCTTAATACAGAGTAAATGTAAGAACGCAAGGCATCTTATATATTACTTATGTCTTCCTTCCACTTTACAGTCAGCTGAAATACAACACAGAATGCAACACAGAGAAGACCTTTTGTTGCTTTGTAAATTTTAGTAGACTTGGAAAACATTAGATAATTAATCTGAGTGATGTGGTCTGTCACGTACCAGTAAATATAATCTTGGTAACTATCCTTTGTGACAGCCACTTAGTAGCAGCAGAAAGCTTAGAAGTCATAAATTATGTTTCAAAGCCATTCATTTGTTTGCAGCACCAAATTCTAGTCTTTCAAATTCATACCACTCTAAAATAATACTTTCTTCCACCATAAAACAAGGAAATTTTTTAGGGCTGTTCTGACCCAAACTAGTCACACTCATTTATGCACATTCCAAAATGCTGTCATTATGAGGCTTAAATATTTATCATACTACAAACATGTATTCTTACATAATGATGAGTCAAAATAGGAAGAAACACTGACAAAATGGAGATCAATAACTTTGACCATTTGTCTATAAAGCAATTCTTCCAAGAGCAATTCATTTGCACTTATCTTAAGATTAAATGAATCATCCTCTGTTGACCTTATTGATTACTAATGCAACCTGCGATGGCCACCACAGCCTAGGATGACTAACGTGAAGAAATAAAAGTCATAGTAGGGATTCATGCCCTCTACTCCGTAAAGCGGATCAACAATTTCCCCTGGTCAAGATGACAGTCAAGTGCCAAGAATCACCAGAAAACTGTAGAAATTGTTTAAGTGATGTGAGGTTATATTGTTGTGACATACAAGTGAAACATTAAAAATGCTTTTTACATAAACTATAAACTGGATACATAAAGATAAGCCTCTTGTATCTCATATCCAAAACTCGAAATGAGATACTTTTCAACCTGTTTATGTTGTCTCTAAATACAGACAGTCCCAATGCTTACTGTACCAAACTTTTTATTATTTCAAACAAACTTCTGTACAAAAACATCATAGCAGGCAACAAAATTCAGTGACTTCGGCAAACAGCACATGACAACTTGCAGAATGCTTTAAGGTTTACATTTTTATTATACAAGTGACAAATAGCTTTCCTCTGGGCTACTTCAAGATAAGACTTCATTGTTTGACAAATAATCACACGTAAAGCATGTACTAACTTGTTACCACAGCTCAACAGAACAACCTGTCATCCACCTAGATTTACCTAACTGGAAGTGACTATGAACACAGCAGGATTTCCCCTAATATACATTTGCAAATGTCCCCCCATTAAAAATGGAGTTTGTAAACAGTGGATTTACTACTGTGAAAAAGCAGTGTGATCATTGCTTCCAGAAAAAGAAAAAAACTAGCGTGATTTCTAATTCTGTTCCTGACAACAACATAGCTATCTACTGCTACAGCTGCCAATGTGTGACATGAACGCTGGAGTCTCCGTCTGTCCAGCATCACAACACACGTGACATCGATGCCTACGGGTTCTGATCAGGCTTGAGAAACCTCATTGTGGTTATTCTGCTCAGAAATAAACTCCAAGGCAATCCCTACCCCAATGAACTTATGGTGTTAGTGCTGTTTAAAGATTGAATTCAAGGACTCAATTTGTCACAGCGCAGCCAATTTTCAGCAGACCAAATGCATCTCCAAAGCCTTAAGGTAATGTTTTCCGAAGTGATATGCATGAAAATTCCAGTGAGAGCACACAAACCCTGATTTACGTACACAGGAATAAGCAAATACAAATTCAAATCTGTGCGCAAGCACTGGAGTTTTCACACATACATGCAAGCAAAGTACACAGTCGAACACATTTTCAGAACGTGACCTCTGCAAGAAAATGTACAGCAACTTCAGACCACTCAGAGGACACACTTCACAGAATATGAGGACTTCGCTGCTTTTGGCGAAGTATTTCTATTCCATTAACTGGAAGAATTACTAGAAAGTAAGAACAAACAACTCAGCAAGGAACTCAGCTCCTTGAAGCATCAATCACATCTCAAAAACCAAGAGCAGTCAGCTGATATATATTGCTGTGTTGACTCTGCATCATCTAATGAATAATACTATCAAGGAACTTTATAGATGGAGTGCCTAAGAACAGCTCAGCTCTTAAAACTTATTTATATTATCCCTACTCTGATGAGGCCAATTTGACACTAGGGAAGTTTGCTGCTACAGAAGAGTATTTGGCTTTATACCAGTTTGTATCAGTAAAAAAATTACTCACCAGGTAGAGCTGTCTGGGAGATAATGTTCACCATGATATATTTACACTGACAAACCTCTTCTAGTTAAGTCAAGGCATTAGCATTTTCCTTTTGCTTTCTAAATCTAATAAAATTATACAGAATTTTCAAATTTTAGCAATGGTCTTAAAACGCATTTTCTGTTTATTTATATTGAATCTGAAGCAGGATATTAATTTCCTCAATGGTTGAAAGCTACAATTTATATTTAATAAAAGAAGTAAAATGACCTTTCTGCAATATGTGTTTTGGATGTCAGCACAAAATCCTTAAAATTAGGTGGATCTCCACTTCTTACAGGAAAGACAACATACTTTAAGAGAGTGATGACCATTCAGGTATTCTTTTCTTCATACGAGTTTGATGAAGTCCTAAAGCTAACTAACTAAAAAACTGTGTACATGTTCTTTAAACATATCTAATGAATTTTATTTTCTCTTATATTAACTTTCTCCTTCTTTAAAGTTCATCTTCTATGGTATCTTTGACATTTCAGTTTATTTGATTTCCATTTCGTCTTCACTACTAATTACTTCTCTGATAGAGAAGGTGTTTAAGGATTAAAATGCACAGATAAACTCTTGTAGCTGAAGTATCTAAGTAAAAAAGTATTTTAAGATAGTCAAAAGATAAAGGCTACCATAAAAACTTAGGCTGCACTGTAAAGTCAGTCAGGTTATGAACAAATTCATGTATTTTAGCAATGTGAAGAAAATGGTTATGTAAATACGCACAAGTATTAACATCAAACTGTATTAAATTATGTAAACATACACATCTTCTGTGATCAATACAAACACCTACTTGTCTCAGGATACTACTGCAGCATAGCTCGAATTTGTTTTGAAGTAGATTCATCATTCAGGTGTTTTGTAGTGAACCTAGAAATTACAAGTTAAAACAGTATTTTATAAAACAAAGAGGGATTAGAAAAGTCTGAAAACTTCAGTGCCTGTTTTTGGAATCAGTGCAGTTCAATTACACAAAGGAGGAACTTACATGTTCCTCTTGTCATTGATCACTGGAAATTAACTGTTAATAGTCTGATGCTCTTTATCTTCTAAATACCCCTTGCAATAAATTATTTGCTGTTAATAGGTAGAGAATTGTGGCTAAATCCTGGCTAAATATTGTTTGCCATCCATCTATGACATTGTCATAATTTTGGGTCGAAATTATCTGTTTTTTTCCAGTTAAAAGCCTCAAAAGAAGTGAAAAACATGGAAAGACTTAAGAAATAGGATAAATATTAAAAGGACTTCGGAATCTAGATTGAATTTTGGCATATGTCTAATTTTAAGCAGCTTTCTTCAACATCTTGTGCCTTTACTTCTTACAGTGAACCATCACATATAGGGTTTTCTATTTTTTTGATTTTGTAACCAGTAGAGTTTGTTGGTGGCGAGTTACACTTTTAGGAATATCTTTGGAGGACTGAAGAGTTTTAGTGCATTTTTTTCCATTTAAGACCAAACATTCTCCACTGCCGATGTTCATAGGGAAATCAATCATCACAGAAACTCAAAACACATCTGATATCTGTAGCTTTTAACTCCACATCAATATTAATTCAAAATACATGACAAGGAAATGTGGAGGTGGTTATGACTGCAGTTCTCACTCCATCCAAGCATTCAACAGTTAAGAGAATTCAGCACAACTCTGAAAAACTTGATACTAAGACTCCCTCCTCAGCTTCAGAGAAGTGTCAGACCACTGTGGTTTGCTTTACAAGACAGCACCTTAAACACTTAGCTACAGGACTGGGATTCAGGTTTCTGTTTTCTTGAAGTTGTATAATTTGGCTTTTTTTTTTTTTTTAAAGTCTCATTAAACCACAGGTAAATAGAGAAGAGACGTATCAAGGGTCTGAAAAATAGAAATTCTACTTTTCACTTCTAAAATGTTCTAGTTGCTGGAGTATTTTATATAGCAAATCTTAGTTTAGAGATATTGTTTACCTTTGATGGATTGTTTACCTTTTACATGGCTAAGATTTAGGTGATAAAATAAATGAACCTTAAGTATGCCTGAAGAAGGACATCATGACTTCCAATATTAATAGCCATTGCTTATCGAAGTGAAATGGAATTGAAAGAAACAAGTATTACTTAATAAAACCCCAGGTGATGAGGGCAAACCTGAAAGGACAATTTTTTTAATAAATCAAGCTTCTAAGGTGAAAAGTCTTAAATATAAAGAGACTGGGAGAAAAAAAAAAGAGGAATTTCTTAAGGCTGAATCAAACAATTTTTCCACACATACCTGAGAGCGTTCAGAAGTCCTTCCACAGTGTCAGGTGGTTGTTCCTTTAAAACTTTTATGCATCCCTTCATCTGGGAACAGAAGCATGCCACTATTGAACAATAATATATGAATTGCACTAGCTGAAAGCAAGGAAAAATTTCAACAAAGACAGGCAGAGTTTTTTTCCTGCTGAGTGTTAATGCTGCTTTATATGACACAATAAAAGCATTATAACTTACTAAAAATTATCTTAAGTTAAAAACCTAACTTTCGAGAAAACAACATCTACTTTAATAAGCGTTTGTAGACAGTAAATTATATATCAAGTGTATATATTTTAACTTGGATGTGATTTTTCCAATTCCAACTTAAAAAAAATATCAAGAACAGCTGATATAAGCCAAAAAAAGATATTTTGGAAGAGAGTTTCACGTCACTGCTGTTAGCAACTCAGAACAATCTATGTTTCAACTTTACTTTTATTTTTATGCTTGCACACAAGGAAGTAATTTTCAGTATTTAGTTTTTAGCTGTAGACATAACTGGTCATAACTTCTGATTTGTTTCATAACTAGTGGTTACAAACTTAATTTGAGACAATTTGAGTCCACTATGTTGATTTTAAACACCACACTTTATGAACATCTTCGTGAAAACTGTAAAAAACAGGCTGAAACTCTCTCCAAATTTACAAAAGAGGAAATGAAGCAGAGAAAGCAGAGGTAGAACTCATTTGACTCACTATACAGACTCCCTTTCTAGTCAATAGAGAGAAATAAGAAATTCCTCTAACCTATTCAGAATATACTGTTGTAGTGAATCGTGCTCCAGAAGTACCTATTTCTTCCCATTGCTACGAAGACATCTAATAGCTATCCAGAAATTAGTCTAAATGAATTCCATTTTATTTAAAGTAACAGATAAAGACATGGCAGAGTCAAGACTTGAACCTTCTCAAGCCACATCACAGTGCTAAATCTACATGCCAGTATTATCTATGTCACTAAGGAGCAACTCTGCCTTATTATGAGCAGTGGACGATTAAATACTTAACTGAAGTCAGTCCATGTATTTGCCATTAAAAATTATTTGGAGAATGTGACTCGGTCTCCTGTGCAATGACCAGCCTAAAAATCACTGATCACTGCTCAGTTGGCTCACTTCTACCTGGAAGATAAAACTAGCTATGCAAATAGTTGATCAGATGAAATTCTCCAGGTAGCAGCATGTATTTTTAAGTTAGACAGTTCTCCTGAACTAGAGAAACTCAAGACTATATCCACCTCACTCAGTACAGGCTTACATGGCTCATCGGATCAGACAAACTCAAAGGAGATAAAAATTTAAACCATTCTTTTCCATTTTTATTAGAATCAGAATCCATAAAACAGTCAAGGAAGAAAAGCTGTTAGGACGTCTAAGCTAGGAGCTTATAATGAACAGCTTGAAATAACGTCTCCAGTCTTGAAACAGAAAGGAAAGGGTAATTTGTTCCACTGTCCCTGAAATTCTTCGAAATGGCTCCCAAGAAGTGACTAGCTTGGAGAAAATAATTGTTTTTTGCAGTAAAACAAACTCATCTGAAATATTCTAAGATTTTTTTTTGTTAGAGAAAAATCACTAAAGTAATTAAGCAAACTAAAATTTGGGACCACATACTCACTTTTAAGAAGTAAGGCACACATCTCCTATCTCCCATTTACATCTATCTAACTATCCTGTAACATTACAGGGCTTTACAATAAATGAGAGAAACAAAGCACAAGTGCTGTATATTTGGTCCTATCAAAATTTTACTTGTGCAGTCTCTGTAGGCAAGAGACTGAATTAAAAGTCAGGAAATCTGCATTCAGTTCCCAGGCTCTATCTGCTGCATAACGCTGAGCAAATCAATTCACCTCTTTGCGACATAACTTTCCCTCTGTAAAACAGAGTCTAAGAGGAGCTGTGCTAAAATACTGGTATCTGCAGATATCTGCAGATGAAAAATGCTAATGAAGACTTAGTGTCATGAAGCACAGTAATATATAGTTATTTTTTTTCCTCTTTTGAAGTAGGTTCTTTGTAAAGGGAAAGACCATCTTTTTTTTTTTTTCCCATGAATTACGGTTTATTTCTTCTGAAAGACGTGGTGCATGAGATTTAGGTTTGTAAAAACATGTAGGCCAAATAATATTACTTTTTTGTGTGCGTTTGCAATACGTCAGATGAAAAACTAATGTTGATTTCCCTGTGATTGGTCATGCCAAAGCTAAACTGAAGGCTCATTATCAACATCACTACAATAACATCTCAGTTCTGCTACTTTAGATCTCGGACAAAGCAGAAACAATGCTGAATATCTGCTTATTTACAACAGAACTGCTGCCAAAGACGAGCATTTTAGCCTAAATAAATTAAATGATTAATAAAAAATTATGACCATTGAACTTCTTCCAGTGTAGGTGTAACACAAAATTATTTTGGTGTAACCGTAAAGTTGGCAGGAAAGCAGAGCTAACAAAGACAAATGAGTATCTGTGTCTAGAAAAAAATACAAAGAAAAACAGACTGATCCTTATGTTAATTTCAAACAAGCTGATATATTAAAGTACGTAGGTGAAAATAAATTCTAGATTTTGCCATTCAAAAGTAATTAAAATGATCTGTACAAAGCCATAAGCTTGGGAGGAAAAAAGTCTGCAGACTAGTATTCTCAAACCTAGAGTGTTACAGAAAAGCCACTCTTACATCAATCTTTGACGTCTTTGAGAAAGCTCCCACAGGATGAACATGATCATACAGTATAATAACGCCCACCATTACTCGCATGCAGAACATAAGGGTCTCTTCACTGGTGAATCTACTCCTGTACTCCCTGGAAAACAGAACAAAAGAAACAAAACTGTCTTGACTTTTTACTGGACAATTTTACAAGCTAGACTATGAGCACATGAAATCTGAACATTGCAGTTTAAGGTTGAAGATAGATCTTAGCAAGATTTTAAAGATCTTTGAACTGCGTAAGTCCTTGTCAATTTAGAAGGAAGGTTAGAAAGCAAATAGAGATATGTAAACCCCTTCCAATACCCCTTCACAGTCCAGATCCTCACTTTAGCAAAATGTCCAAGACGATAACTTCACAGAAGACTTCCATTATTCAGGAAATATGATGGAGACTGATTGTACTTCTGTTTAATCTTAGAAATTAGAACATCAGAATATTGCGACCTCAAAGGAAAGCTACCACTTTTGCTTAAATTCCTACTTTGAAACAGTTAACACTTAGGTGGGAACTAATTTCAGCAGCTAGTAAGTTCAGGGCTTCATCTAGGTGGGTCACAGTCATTGCTCGCTGTCTATCAGTGAGACCAGGTTCTCTCTTTCCTTGTCAACCCAGGCTCACTAAGCATCTAAACTGTGGAGGCCCACTAGATAGGACTGGACAGAGCTCATTCCAAAGAGTTTTTCTTTGACTTTCCAATCACAAAATAAGAATGTGGATGACACAGTTAAGACAGTCCCTACCAGCTCTAATCCCTGAAACCATCATCAGGAAATGAAAAATTAACTATAATAAAGAAAAACAGAAATCCTGAAAAACAGAAATCATCACAATTTTTCTAACAAATATTATTTTGAGTAGATAATAAATAGATTTGTCTACTGTCATTCACTGGTTTTCAGTATAAAACTTCATTTTTTAACTTAAACACACCATTAAAAATACTAAAATCTATACTACATTACCTCTCAGTTTCACAGTAACTTCAACTTTTATTCTTCTGTTTAAATAACACAGCACCATAACATGAACAGATTTAAAGGCTACAGATATTTTGATGTCAAAATGCTTGATTATCCCACAATTAGAACCAAATATCAGATAATCGTCTGGTAGGTAACTCACAACCTTTCTCTACTTTTGCCAAAAAATCAGCTGACACATAAGGTTAGTTTCAATGACTACTTCTAAGATGTCCCAGGACTGTGAGATGAGTCCCATCACCCACATACACTTCTCCAGGATTTTCATAAACAAAAATAATAAACTCAGGAATTCTACACTTTCCATGGCACCACGAACAACCAATTCAAAGACAGAAATACCACCTTGACTCTCTCTTGTATGTGCTTCCACTCAAAGAGACATCTAACCTAAAAAATACTCGACTAAATCCATAGCTGAACAACAGCAACCCCGCTGGCTATACCTACACTAGCAGTTAAGAAAACAACTGTACAGTTTCCATACAGCTGAAGTTTCTCATATCTAGAGTAAGATGGCTACATCCAAAAAGATCTACGCCAATGATCCTCAAAATAATTCCTGTGTATCATTTGTGAAAACATTACTTGGAAAAGCCAAAATCTTGCCCCTAAGTGTGCTAATAACTGAGCAGCACGGGCAAGCAAGAGACAGTCACTGGCCTATGGCCCTGGTTAGACAAGATGCAGACACTGAAGCCTGTGAAAGCGTAAGATTACGCTTACATTTTAGCCTTTTGCTGAAACACAGGCTGACCGTGTAAGCTCTCCCTAACAAAACTCTATGCTGATTCATAGAGAATATTATAAGGTGGTTAAAATAGAAAGCAAGGATTTCTAAATACCACGTCATGCTTTGTATACAAAAGGGTTAACAACTTAAGGCAAACATATAGGCATTCATTTGGAAAAAAACTGTGTTTATCCCAGGTGGCTACTTAAAATACAATACAAATTCTCTCACAGAAGAAAAACAAGGTTAAAGGCAAAACTTACGGTGTTTCCAACATGACTTTACATACACTAGCCATAGTACTTAGACAGTCCGTTGTATTTTCAATTGGTAACGTCTTGTTCTAGAAGGGTTAAAACCAGCCAATGTTCAGTAAACCATCTCGTAAAATTAAAATGAAGAGTATGTCCCCCATTACCCTTTCATCCCCCCATTACCTACTTCTGATACAAAATGCATAGTTGCATTACTGAGTGTTTTCAGCATTGGTGTGGCTTCTGCATAAAACAGGGACATCCTATTGGCCATTTCATTGTTTACTTCATTCTCAATGTCTAGCTGGTGAAAACATGAGAAAAGATAGTCAATAAAAACTCTTTAAAATCTTGCTGGCAGCAAGATAAAGATACAGTGCATGCTCATGTCAGCAAGCAGATTGTTGCATGAATAGTTCCGCCCTAATCACTTCATGCGGACTGCTGATTAACTCTTGGTGTGAAGGAGAGAACGTGACTGCTAGCGAATCAAAAGAAAAACCATTACCACAAATGGTATAAATGCACAGTGACAACTACCTCAATGTGAACAGCAGACCAGATTTTATTTACTTACATGCATGTTGTTTATTCTGTTGCGACTTATTGTCCGCCTATAATAACTGAAGTCATTCTGAATTGCTGGGTTTCTCATCTTTGAGAAAGGCAAAGAGGAAATAATCAGCTTTGGTTCAAAATATAAGGAAAAAATCAGCATGTATTAAAAGACTTTATTAACCTTAAGCTCATCAAAACGAAGAGTAAAATGTAAGATTTCTGCAAACTCTTTCGCTAGAGCCTGTTCCCGTTCCAGGTGCTGAGTTGGGGTATAAGGTGGGCACGTCAATGACTCCAATAAGCTCTGCAGGGCTTTCTCTGAATAAAAATCAGAAGCACAAATTCTATTCAGTCCACATCATGACAAAGTTTTGGGTAAGTATCTAAATATAGTTGGTTTGAAGGGAAGGAACACTCCGAACATGAAGAGCCCTAACAGAAATGCTTTTTCTTGCTATTGTAAGGTGAGAAACATTAGTCAAAGACACCTGCCTCTTCCAGCTCTCCACCATTTTCTCTCCATTTTGTATTACTGAGCTCTTTTCCCTTTTTACCACCCTTTATCTGGGTTCCCTATCGAAAATACTAGAGGAAAGCACTTTTCTTGCATTCAGATATTCAAGTCTTTCATCTTCCCCAATTAGCCACCAGCTCAGTATAGAGATTATTCTGGCATCTCTGCTACTAAAAGTGTTCTCTTGGGCACTGATAGCAATGTAATTTAGCTCCCGTGGCTATAATTACTAGCATAACTCAAAACGTGAAAGACTTTGTAAGCAGGAGGGTGTAGAAGAATTCCCTTGCACTGGGAGCTCTCCCACTTCATACACACGTTTTTGCACACTGGTTCTCTTCCAGAGTCCTAATGCAAGGAGTAATTACATCATTTTTTAGGTTTCTAGGGCTGATAGAGTCAGTGTAAGACATGTCCAAGTTTGGATTTTCACCCTGTGAAAGAATTTATTGATACCCTTCTCCCCGTTTTCCCTGTTTTTAAAGTCTCAAAATATTATTGTTTTACATTTCTTTTTAAACTCTGAAGGATCCAAATTACAAAAAATAAACTGCGTTAGTACAATATGGACCACTGAAGTGCAGAAGAGTGGCAGGTATCAGAGAGAAACTTTTACACAGTTTTATCACCTCCTTTGCTTGTAACTCTATTTAGATAATATAGAATTGTTTTAAGTAGCAAACTAACAAACTGATAATTTTGAAATTAAATTAAGAATAAAAATATGCCTTGATAAATGTAACTGAAGTTAAATATCTGTTGATATCAAATGGAAACAATAATAACCCTTTAAAAGTCTGTGGAAAAAGAAACTTCCTATTTCTTCACACATAAAATAGCCTAATAAACAGATGTACTAAAACAGGGCTCACCTAATCTGAGTGAAAACTCGTAAAAGCGCTTCAGCCTTACAACCAGAGGACATACTGAATTCCATGCTTTTTCTTGCAACTGGATATCATTGGGATTCTGTATTGCCTGAAATGAAAACATTACTGTAAAGAACTGTGATATATGAATAACAAGCAAAAGGTGGTTTGGATTTTTTCTACTACATTATTTCAAAAAGTAAGTATTGTAAAACATTGAACAATTATGAGAGATTACATTGCACAGCAACAGGAAACTAGGAAGTCCAAAAAATACCATGTTTTCCACCTTCTTTCTCCATCTGTAACATAGTGATTTAAAATTATTCATTCTAATGCACCACTGACGTACAGGAACATGTTTTGACATATTCTTTGAGGAGCAAAACTATTGTAGAAGCATCAGGTAAGACCTTTTGTGTGACTACTGGTTGCAGAAATAACCTTTATTTTAAGGTTTTGACGCTTCTGAAATCTTCAACATATTCAGGTTCTTAAACAACCAACAGCTCATGCTGTAACTGCAAAGCTGATGCAGAAAAAGGTTTGGTCAGGTGAGAAAAATTTTATGTTACAGTTCAGAATCATACCTTGGGACCAGGCCCCTCTAAAGTGGATGCAAGGTTATAACTTACTGTGCTTCATTATTTCACTTACACAGAAGAAAAATTATTTTCAACTTTTTTTGTAGTGTATCTCCGACATCTGAGTATTATTTCACCGATGTTCTTAACTTTGACTTCTACCATGAGATACATGAAATGAGGTATATGAAATGGTGTTTCTTAAAGTGAAAAATAATTACTAACAGTAAACCTAAAAGAAGTTCCAAGAGTCATCATTTCATGATTTCATATTAGGGCTTTATAGTCAACGTCACACATAATCTGCAACGTATTTTCTAAACACAATTTTAACAAAGATTTTCACATCATTTCATAGAATGTGCTTGGATGCAGAACAGAAGCAAGGAACACATTGAGTTTTAGTTGATTTTGCTTCCAAAGAACTGTCATTAACTTTAACAAACATACATCTCTGATTTCTTGTCCAGCTCCTTTGTAAGCTTGAAGGTCTGCAAGCATACTTTCCGAGTCCTGTAAAACTGCACTGATCTGATTCCATACCTCCCTTTCTCCATCTGTGGGCTGTGCATCTAAGAAACAGAAAAGCAAAATGCACACGGTCAAAAGGTAGCTGCAATACAAATGGCAAGATTACTCTGTTGTACTTAGGAGCATTATATCCAGTTTGACTATGCGTAACTCCATTCTGATGGTTTTTTTTTATACAATTACACTGCACTGCCATTCTGCTAACGTCCAATTTCCTATTTCAATAGCAAGGAAGGAAAAACAGTACAGTTTTTGTACGCTCTGGCTCATAACGCCTCTTCTCAAAACACATTATTTTGAAGTGAAGCAGTACCATAAAGCAATGTTATTAGAAAATGGGATAATGCATCAGTCGTTTGGTAAAAATGTCCCTCTCTTTCATGAGCTCCACAGCTCAATTACAAAGAATTGTTTGCTTTTCTTGCAGCTTGGGGATAAAATCAGGCCTTTCAGTGGACAGAGGAGTGGGATATTATGCCACTTTGACTTTCTTTCAGGCTGCCTTAACCAGGGTAATTTATTTCTCCTTTTGTAAAAAACAGAGACAGTACTGTTGAAAATAAACATTTTTCTTATGTATGTCAGAGATCATTCCTGCTACTAAAATAAATCCAGCTCTGTCAATGATCATTTTTCAGGCTGGGAGCGAACTATAGACCTTTATTGTTCACAGAAATGATATTTGGAAGTAGATCAATTTTCCCATTCAAATCCCATCCGATGGGATTTGCACAGCAGTGACATACGAGGGAGTGATGTTATCCCTAGAACATCAACATGTTAGACAAGGTAGAGATCTTCTGCCTTCATTTACTCCAAAACAAAGATGCCCGGCACTGACTAAAGACTGGATGACCTATATATGGAACTGCAGTCAGTGTTTGTAGAAACAATCACACTGTCTCAGAAGATTTCTACTGAGACGCTATTTTTTTTTTCTTAAACTTGTATTAGCTTGTAAAGATAGAATTTCAGCTTTTATGGAAGACAAAAAATACTTTGAAGGTAAATCTTAGGACTTAAGGACTACATGTTTGAATAAAAAGCAATGCGATACCTTCAGTTCAAAAATTACCAATTACGAAGAGCTACTGTATACATTTCTACATTAATAAACAAGACATATTAAAAATACATTTTCTATTTAGTCTTCTCACTCTCCTTAAGAAATGAGACACAGTCTTCCACCCATATACCAGTATGGGATTAATTTACCCACCTCCCAGCAGAAACAAATGAACCGGTTCAGCTTGGAGAGTATGGAAAGCGCAGGCATTCTCAGAACCTTTCTCTGTGACATTTCAGGTTAGGATAATTTGTTTAAATGTGCCAAATCATCTATGGACTTTGCACCAGCGAGACACAAATGGCTGAAATTTACATGTCCATAGCTCTGAAGCGACCAATATTTAAAATCTTTCCAATATTCCTGTACCACCATGAGTCCCATGAGACTGAGCACATGAAACAATATTGATTTGACTTTCCTTTTTTTCTGGATGTTTTCCCTAATCTGGTTTAAAAAACAGAACAAGTGAAAGTAAAAATATGCTGGGCTTACTCATCTGTGTTTTATACCCAAATACTTCACGTAATTAAAAAATTCCACTATCCTTCAGAAAGCGAGGGAAAAGTAGCACCAAAGGGAAAAACTCTCCCAAACAGGAAAATCCTAGCTGGGACACAGCTGTTGAACTGGCCTATCAGTCACATGAAGTTTACAGTATTACTGACAGATTCTTTCCCCAAGCTGCAAGAAACCTCAGGTACACACCGTAAGGGATCTGTCACCTTGTGGTAAAGAAACAAACCAATGGATGCTTCTGAGTTCAATGAAGCAAGTGGTAATCTTGCTGAACAGTTACCTACCATGGAACAATAGAGTAGGAGGAAGGTAAAAGTCATCTATAAAGCAGTATCTGAATCTTAAAAGTTAATTAAATTAACATTTTCAGTGAATATTATCACACAAAAGAGAATAAGCAACTTATTAGTACAGTTCATGAGTGTAAAAGTTGCACATTCAGGTCACCTGAAGCATGGGATGGTTAACAAGGTACTTCTATGTCACTTTTTACAATTTATTTGCTTTAAAAAATATTAGCCCCTAATGGAAATGTAAACACTATAGACTGCTCAGCACTTTGGGATTTAAAAATGGCCTGTAGTAACACCCTTTATTGTTGGTCTTTTTCAATTTTTCCCCATTCATCTTTTGGAAGTTGGGAGAAGGTTGAATATTTGAAGCCCACTGAGCTTCCTGCAGCATCCCAGCACCTGGGGAAGTAGGAAGAGGAGGAAGGTAGGTGGGTGGAAGAGGTAAAAAGAGGGAAGGGAGCAAAAGAAGCCTGCAAAGGCTACAGAGCAACAGGCTTAGCTTGCATTTGCAGAAGCGGTTTATATTTATGCTGAAAGTGTTTAGCTTAAAAATAAAAGTAGGGAGGATGATTCAGGCTTTTTTTATATAGACATGCATCTTGCTTATGAAACATGTGCTATGCAAAGAAATGTTCTGATAAGACCATGGCCATGTTTCAAAAGGGATTTTACATGAAGATATTTCCAAAAATGGTCAGCTAAAATACCCGTAAATCGATCACTTCGAAAAGGATTTCACCCTGCTGTCAACAACAGTAAATAACAATAGCAACAACAACAATTAAAAGGAATACAGACTTCTTCATGACAAATTTGCCTTTTAAAATTAGTTTTCTGTTCCAACAGTACCAAAACTTGTTTTTCTGTTCTGAGTAAAAAAAGTGCCATTCCTGAATCACGGTGTGGCATCACTGCTTGGCAGTGCCCACCTCTTATCCCCATCCCACCAGAGAACCAGCACGCGCTTAAGGAATTTGAGCCCACTTGTAAATAAAACTATAGCCACTGACTAATCCACATTGAATGCAAGCCCTCTCAATGATCAGTTACCATAATCACTGGACTTACTGCATTTCAAGTCTGAGTTTTTAGAGTACTCATAATTAGCATTCAGAGTATGAGGTCTTTAATAGGACAAAATAGGAAACACTTTCACCTCCCTTCGCCCAAATATTCCTAATGTGAAGCCTAAACCTGACAGCTAAATGAACCCTCTATCAAACTAATTCAAGAATCAGACCAGGCTTGACTATTCCATATACAGATTCTACCAGCAAATTTTCAATTAGAAAGCAAAAATTTTAGCTCTGGAGCAAAATGTAATTCCACTAGCTCCATCAGAAATAACTAGGATATGATAATTCATCCATTCCATGAATAAGTGCTCTCTTTCATCTTTACAGACGGTCTATTCCATATTTTGGATGGGGCTTCAGACTTCATAAAAAAAAGGGGGGGGGGAGTTGGACCCATTACAATCTGTTTGTGGATGAATTAAATATTTCAGGTGCATGGTGGGATGCAAAGGTAGAATCATCGTTCTTTTCTTAGAAAAACATCTGTCATTTGTTTAAAAAAAAAAAACAAACCCTAATGGGGCAAGGTATCTACCTCATTCCTCACCAAGTGTGCATTAGAAAAACCATAGAAACTGCTGTGCAGGTAAGACATTAGTACTCATAAGACAAGATTAAATATGAAAAGAATAGATACAAAGCCTTTACCAATACAAAATCAAGTATAGCAATATCTCAGTAATTAATTTTTATGAAGAGATAACAAGACAGTGCTAAAAGAAGCACTTCCAACCCACACAACCCTTCTGTATCTGAAATGCAGACCAAAAGCAGAGAACTTTATTTCACCCTCAGTCAAACTGATTTGTAGGTTAAGAGGATCCCCACTGAAGCTGGTCAGTGCTGGCACTTCAGTGAATATGGAATATTTGTCAAAAACCCATCCTACCCTCCTGGCCTCGATTGCCTAGCAAGAGAATAGCGAGTAAACCAAGATGGCTTACAGGCTCTGCTTTTAGATCTCCTTGTCCTGCCCACTGCTGAAGGTGACCAATACTTCCACCAGCCACGGACAGCAAGTCAGAGAGCAGTACACGTTTTACTGTATAATGCTAAAGTCCTATTTCAGGTTTGTCACCATGACAATGATTTTTCCCATTCCTATCCAGGACAAAATTAGATGAAAAGCTAGTTTATGTCCTTAGAAAACACAAAAGGCATTACAATTACAGTGAATAAAGCATTTTTTGGAGGGTATCAGAACCTACTATGCTCCGCAGGTTAAAAAGAACAGTATTAGGTAGAAACACTACCCTATCCAGCCTACACTGGATTTTTCAATTTCATCCTTTCTCAACTAGCTAGAGCAAAGTGAAACTCCCTAAATTGTTAATACTTGCTACCGGCACGGTGCTGTGCCAGGGATACCAGGCTTCAGCTCTGTGGCAGACAGGGAGCAGACAGCCTCTTGCCGATCCTTGCTTCGGGCACTCTGCAGCGCAGGAGACAAGAGTTTAACCTCCCGCAGGCTGGGAACAGATCTCATCTCCAGCCTTGTCGCCTCTGGAACGAGGGTATTAATTAACATCCTCTTCCACAAAAAGTGGGCAGTTGCTCTGCTGCCAGACGTGTTCTAATAATAGATACTTTTAGTCACACATGAACAACGCAACAGAAAATTTCACGAATCTTTCTGGGGATGGTGGAAGGAAATCCTAGAAAACAAGTGTCGTTGATTCTTAGGGGGATGAGGGGCATTAAATTAGGATCAGGTAACGAGCCTACCTAGCTAACATTCAGGAAGAAAAGGAACCTGCTCAGCTTAAGGTGAAAGAATTTGGTCTTATAAAAAGAATTTGTGTCTGAGGAGAGGATGGGACTGAAGGTGTCACTTAAGGACACCTCCTCGCAATAATATGTAAGCTTTAGTCTTTTAGGTTCTAAAAAAATTGTTGTTACCTCAACCTTCAAATTATTTCCAAGAATTCATGTGGAATTACTTGTTTACTTTGCTTGAAAAAGGCCCTTTAGGGGCAGCAGTAATTTGACAACAAATTCTCTGCAAAAAAGAGCACTCATAAGCTGCTATGAAAAGAGCCTCAAATACCCAGGATTCATTTACCTGTGATTGATTTAAGCAAGGCCAGCATCTGGAGAACAAAACAGTTCCCAAACAGACAAAATCCATTTCAAGAGAACTTGCCCTATGAGCTCGTGAAGTCCTGAAATCCACAGACTCTCCAGACTTTCCATGCACTCCGTCTTCCTAACGCTATTTTTTAGTTGAGAGCCAAGAGTGAATTAAGGCAAAGTAAGTGGTATAGAATCAATTCCAGTACACATCAGTCTGAATAAGAATGCCCACACTGAGACACAAGTGTAAAACAGCAATGCCGTTCACTTTCCAGGAATGAAGTATGTAAACCCTTCAGCAGACCTTAACAAAAACCCCAACTAATTTGGTTGAATGCATGTAGTTTGCATTTCACCTCAACGAAAAGGCTTTCCTACCTTCCCAGGAGAACACTACTCTCCACATCACTCGCTGAAGTTCCCACAGTTCCCATTTGTCCCTGTTTGCTTTCAAGGCTGGACTGAATGGATCTTCAGATTGCTTCTCTTTGCACAGATGCAGAGTAACTGCCTAATTCTAAAATGATTACCGGAGAGCATACAGAACTGCTTTTGCTATACACCACTAACTGAAATTAATGCTGGACTCCAGATTTTTCAAGTATGACCACTGAGTTACGCAACTCAGCTCCCAGTTTGGAATAAGAAATAATGTCAGTAAAAGGTGTCATAAGAATCACAACTGATGATACAGACAGCTGCAGGAAAATGGGGGAAGAGAGATAATTTTAAACAATTTTATTTGTAGCCTAAACTTTTCTAGGGAAAAATTAAAATAGCTATTAAAAAAACCCAACAACTGGAAAGTGAAATTTTGAAACGTACTTCTCTTTCTTTCATGATTCTTTCCCATTTTCAAATATAGCACAAGGCAGAATTTGAAAAAACCCACAACTTTGAAATAGGTGAGAAAACTTAATTTTTCGAAGTGTTCCTGTTTCTACCTGTGCATTTTTCAAGACCTCAAGAATTGCATAGAAGAGATGTACTGGAGGGACTACAGCCAAATATGAAAAAAGCAAGTTGGTGAAAATTATGTAAGAGAAAAGTGAGCATGCAACTGATGAAAAGCAACATGTAATTACATATATTTTAAAACAAACAAACAAAAACCCATAATGCCATTTTTCAAAAGATGCAATACAAGATTGTCCTCCTCAAATTTTTCATCAAAACGGAATTCTGCCCTGGAGGACAATAATTCACAGAAAATAAAATCATCTTTATTGCACAGAACAACTCACTCTTACAACACACTGCCTATAAAATGTGTATTAATTAGGGATAATAAGGGAAAACAATAAAATAAAACACTACTACACTGACCTTACTGTGTAGCTTCAAGACTGCCCCAAGATTTCTAATTCTGTACATCTGCTTGCCATCCTCTCCCGCATTTCTGTTCCCATTCATGTGCCACTGCTGGGGCTCTTCCAACCATGCCGTCAGCCACATCACCCTGACCTGACTGGAAGAGTACTTAGTAGGTGGGGGAGACAGGTAAAGTGGTAGTTTGGTGGGGTTTTTTTGAACAGCTAGTTCTTAGCAAGTTCATTTTCCCACCCAGCCGTCATTCAGGACGGGTGCAATCATGTGTTTGCACATTCCAGCTCCAGCATAAGGACATGAGACTATGGCAAAGCATCACCCATGGGATGACCCCTTTGGAACAGCACAGATTAAATCAACTGTCAAATGAAGTTAACACCTTAAGGTTCTTTTCCCTCTCTTTATAAAAATGCTTGTATTACTTTTGACCAGCCTCAGCCCATAAAGCCTCCATTTTCGAGGCATGGAGACAGATTGCATCTGTTCTACTCCTACCCATGAGGAAAAAGGCTGTTTCTGTTTTTTTTTAAGCAGTATTTGTGTGGTATATTGTACGCAGAGCAGGATGAAGTATGCCACACACCCTCCTTTCAGGCACAATACATACCAAATGAAGAGCAGAAAAAAAAAATACCAGGACAGGAGTACTCAAAAACTCTGCAAACATTTCGGAAGTGGTGCTGACAGATTTAGTTTGAGATTTCTGCTTACAGCTAATGAAAAAGCGAACAAAAACCAGAAAGCAACATGCTGCTGCAAATAATGAACTACAGTAAACACACCAACTCCACACATCCCTCATTCTCTGAATGGCCAACTGTAGTGACCATTTTCATCCATGAACTCGAACTGAAAACTCAGTCCACAGAAAGTCACACGTCCAGCGAGCTCGCAAGCAGGCGCTTATCCACATCCACTAACTCAGAGTGTCCCTTCACACGATACGATGGCTAACTAAAGGAGACCAAGCACGCAACTACAGGCATCTTCAGTCAAGTCCCTTTGACACAATACAGATTTCATGCCATCAAGACCTCCAGGACTTCATTTCACAAACAAAACATTTTAACCTTTTGCTCGGGAGAATGAAACTCATGGAAATTTGGAGATGGTAGTTCTGTTCCTCTCTGGGTAGATGTGCCTGATTAGTGCGCCCACGTGCTGGTCACCTCCCGCTCACCCCACTCAGCTCTCGTTGGCAATGTGCTTTTGGGAAAAAAAACACCTTCGTTGCCAAGGCAGTAAAACAGGTACTCTCCCCTCTCAGCACCACCACTCTGCCAAGGTTTCCCACCACCAGCTGACCGGTCTCCTGCCAAGCCTGCAGCCTGGGTCAGGGCTACTTTCTTACCATCCAGGACATGACGGGGCCAATTAAACCTGGAAGCTTAGAGCAGCTGAAAACCTTCGTAACAGCTTGGCAAAGCCACAAAGCGCTACCAAAGCCTTCAGAAGTTTGACAGAAGAAAATTATGTGGTGGTTGGGATAAAGGTTTGACATCCTGGGTTTACAACAAAATTCTGAAATGATACAGAGAGAAGACAAAAAGGGATACACGGCTCACAGTACCTTCTCCTAAACCCCCGAAAATAATTAACTTCATCATTTAAAACTGATTCTTCATAATGAGGTAAATAAGCTCTAGATGAGAAGATTAAGATACGTGCAAAGCTATAGTCCGTCATACACTCTAGCTCTCATCCAACAAAGCATCTCTAAACAATTTCATGAGATTTAAGTATGTGTTTAAATGACTTTTTGAACCAGTGCTTCAGAGTGCATATACACATACAGTCTCACATCATGTCAGTAACTTTGTTCCAGAAAAATAATTCAGGCATAAATGATTTAAGAAAACTATTTCAGGGTGATAAAATGTCTGCCTAATCACCTGAAACTGTCTCTTAAACCATACTTCAAAACAGCTATTTTAAAAACACTGGCTTCTCTCAAAACATTTTTGATTTTTTTTTTTTTTTTTAGAATAAATGTCTTAAGAGACAAAACATCACATACCGTTAGCATATTAAATAAAAAGCATTTCACATAAGTAGTGAAGTAAGATTAAACTCGTATTTAAGCATTTGATGACCAGTTTTCAAGACAATGTCTAGAAGTACATGCAGGGAAGCTGTAGCCAGCAAAAGTGAAATAGCTTTGAATCAGATATAGATGTGACAAGTAAATTAGAATGCAACACACTGTTTTGCAAACTGATAACCATGCAATTAAGAGAGATGCAATCAAGCACATACACTTTGACCACTTCATTACTTTTCAGAAACGACAATAATCCCAGTTAAATCATCACTGAACCAGGCATAGTGCCACCTCCACTGCCTATATTTTTTCAGCTTTTTATTTCCAATATGTATTTCCATTCAAGAAAGTAGCATAAAGATTTTTTTTAACACTGATTTGTTAAAGAAAGCTGAGGTCAAATTTATTCATATGTAAATTTAACAATGGCTCATAAATGTTTTGAAGCTAATTCAAGGTAAGGTTTTACTTGCATACCTAATCTTTCTGTCCCCCCTTCTCTGCTCAGAATGAATTTAAGTAATTTTGTATGGTTTTATAAATATCAAAAAGCAATATTCAATTGAAGTGTAATCTGATTTGTTTGCAAATCCCTTTTGAATTGCTTCATGATGTGTAAGCGCATGCAGTTTCTTAGGAAATAATAAGCAAAAATGGCAAGCCAGGCAACAAGCTTTGCTCACTTTCAAAGTCAAGGAAAAAATTTGGCCCCTGATCAAGCTCTGTGCAAGTGAGAACTTTTAAAAGATTTCCCATTTGGTTCCTGAAAAATAGAAAAGGAAGAGACAAGGAGTCCTGAGTGAACAAACAATTTTAGAGACAAGGACTTGGACAGACTCGTTGTGCTGGAAAATACACACTGCAAGCAATCAGATTTCATAAGTTTTTCCTCAGTTCACTGTTAAGTCAGAGAAAAGATTCTCTCATTGTCTTGTAATTGTTTGAACTTACTTTCAAAATCCAGGAAAAAATGTGGATAGTTTTCAATTTCCCTGGTAAGGACCTTAAGAAGATTACCCATCCCAGCAAACCTAGTAAATGCAACAAAATTGTAAACAGTTATATACGTAAACTTAGAATACTACTACAACGAAGGGCTTGACACAGTCTGCATCATATATTAAGCATTTTGGCAAGTTCTGGAGCACAAGAAACATTATGACTGGCAATTCTATGATACTTATGGCATGACGACAGAGAAAGTACTGGATAAATATAGAAATTCTATCAAACAAATTGGAACTTCACAGAGTACAAACAGATATTTATGAGTTTATTTACTTAGCAAGAGAAATAAACTCAGAATCACATCTGTATCTGTAAATCCTCTAAATTGCTGGACTCAAGATTACTGAATACTATTCCAGAGTAAAAAAAGAGGTCTTCATCCTTGGTCTTGATTCTTTAGCATAAATACATGTTATTTCATGAAAATAACTCAATTTCAGAAAAAAAACCAAACCTAATTGTTTCTAATCAGCAAGGTTTTACAAAATATTACTATAAAAACCTATCAGAAAGAAAAGCTAAAAAGCTTGCTCTTTTTAACTTTTAAAAATGTATGTATGCATTTAAAAAAAACAAAAGGCAAAAAACTGAAGAGGTTCAAACTCGTATCTTTTTATCTGTTATTCCTATCTTTTTATCATCTTGGAAGCCTCTGCATTTCAAGTTATGAAAAACTCCCAAAAGGAAAAGTGACCAATTCTCAAAAAAGCAAGTCTCTAAGGAAGACAAGAATGGAAGGGATTCAAAAGGTTTTACCAGTACAGTCCTTAGGAAGATATATTATTCTAAAACTATGTAGCAGTATAGCTTTCTTGGGCAAACTTAAACTTTTTCTAAGAAGAGAGAAAAATTAAACCATGAAAAGCACATATAAGAATAAAGAGGTCTGCCTAGAGGAACGTACAAAAATGTAATTTTAGATTTAAAACTCAGATTGAAAACTGATTTTTGCCTCAAAGATAAATATTCTCAGTACTCTAAACCATAGCTCTTGGAGGTCACATTTGATGCTCACCTATTTTCTAGCTTGACTCTTTTCCCTCTTAAGAAATCAGACCACTAAAAAAATTATTCTAAGCATGTACATGGCTGATACTCGATATGAGGCGACAAGGGTTTTTTTCAAATTCTCCCCCAAGCATTGCAGAAGATGAAGTATCCTCAACCCTAATTTCTATATGCATATAAGGGATCTATTTCTATAGCAGGAAAACCTAGGACGGTACCTCGAAGATTTCAAAACAGCCACAGTCATTCCATAAAATGATAGAAATTTAATCAATAATCCATTCAGATCATGCAGCTTTGTGTAAACCAGGTTTTTGTTAGACAAATGGCTTATTTTTGCATGAAATATTTCTTCAAAATTTTCTCTCCAGAACAAATCCAGTGAGCAGACTGTCAAGCCCTTTACAATTAGCAACACCTTGCACATACAATATTGAAACATGAAGAAACATTCTCCATTATTCATAAAGTTACATCCATTTATATGCAGGAAAAAAATATACGGTTTTACTTTCAGAACAAGATCTGCACTGTATGAACTGTGCCTGGCAAAGGAGAAAAACATGCAAACAGAGCAAAATAGATTTTATACAGCATTAAATCACGTATCTTCAATAATTTAATATTTTCATCACACTGGTATAATACATTTTATCAGCATCAGGTAAAAGGGACAAGTTAACGTGCATACACTTATTTTCCTTTTCGTAACCTTGAAAGAAACAATTTACATTATTATGAAATACTCTCACAATTCAAATTACTGAATCAGTTTGGATTCTTCACTTTCAACTCATTTTAAACCGTATCTTACCTCATTGCCTTCAATCTTCAGCGAGTATCCAACCATTTCTTCCACTGCCAAAGTCTGCACTGCAGCCAGAGACTGGTTTAGTCGACAGCACGCTTCCAAGAGCGTGGAAATATTTTTGCCAAAACCCTGAGGATACGCTCCCTCATTTGCATTGAGTAGCTCGAGGTCGTGTGCCCAAGCTCTGGTTTCTGATCCTTCTTACAGAAGTACAGCGCATATCTGCTCTGGAGATTTCTGAGTATTTTTCCTGAACTTTTACTGTATTCCTTAGCTTGTTTTTCATTTTATTCCCCTCTCCTTCAATCCCTGTGTAGAAACTGATTCAGCTATTCAGGTCACAAGTATGAAACAAGAATGCTGCCACAAACTTTATACCCATTTTCACAGTCAGTCTGCATTTCCCTATGATCTGTAAGACACCAGCTTGACACTATTTCCCATGTGCATCTACCCAAAAAATAGGGATATTCAACATCAACATCTAGAAGACATGGTTCAGGCAGCTGCTAAACATGCTTTACTTCTTTATGATTTGAAATAATTTCTTTATGGTTTCCTAAAAAACAAAACTAAAAGCAAGATCTACTTCCAAGAAACTTCTACTTTAAACTGTAACTCATTATTCAACACGAAGTTTTTAACTCTGTATTAAAAGGCCAACCTTCACCTTAATGGAGGTGCTAATATATTTCCCTGCCCCAAAGTGAATTATTTTTTTTTTTCTTCATAGCTTGCTGCTTCCAAGTACTTGGATTTTCCAAACTGTCTTTCCCTTGAAACTCTAACAACGTATATTCCAAACCTCAAGAACTGCAAGTCACTTTCAGGATAATTTTTAATGACATTTCAAAGTAAACAATGACATAAACTCTGAGTAGGTCAGTATGTATAATGCAGTTGAAATAGATATGCAAATAAACAGCTGATGCACAGAAGCAAATCAGAAAGGTTTAACTGAAAAGCATAAAATTCCATTACATTAAACTGAAAAGCATTTTATTTTACTTACTGTTAAATCAGTTTCAATGTTGAAATGAGACTCACTGCATATATAAAAATATTGCTGTTGCAGCACTCCTAAATGATACCAGCTTCTCTTTAGTGTTCAAATCCCTTAAAATTCCAACTTTTAACAGTCTGCTTTAAAAATTACATGTTGACATGGCAACAATGTTTGCAATTTCATGTTTTCGACTTTTTTCCAAACCATTAAAGTTTATTCTAAGATACTATGTAAGCATACAGAAAATACTTTCTAAGCTACTGTTGAAAGTTTATTAGTCAATTTTTGATGCTCAACATTTAATTAGTGGCACACCAACATAAATAAACTGTAGAAATACTAATGAATGAGAAGGTACCTTTAGCATTTTGCATTTTATATACCATTATCTAATCACATATTTTAAAATGTTGAGCTTTAAACAAAATAGCACAGTCTGGTTTTCTAATGCATCACTTTGTTCCTAAATGTTCATTAATCTAACTCTGATATTCTAGATGCGTTATCTAGGATGGGAAAATAAATTCTTCTCCTTCACCAAAACAGTTTATTTTTGAATTGTGGTAAATAAAATACTACCCCTCCAAAATAAATCAAAATGTAACCCTTCAAATCTCACATGGATTTGATATACATATACTGAAAATATACTGACACACATATTTCTTATATACTAAAATACAGTTTTGAAAATTTAGCAATTTCACCAAGTGGATATTACCAACTAAATGTTGCACGCCCAAAGCCAAATATCATGTTATTTAACTCTTCTTTAAAATCTTTGTTCACACAATGTTTTAAGCAATTACATAATTTTGAAGTGAGGAGTATTGTATTATTTTGAAATGACAGCTATAGCACTATATAAATTGCTAGAGAAGTGCTAATTTATTTCTTACTCCTTCGCGGCACTAATTTAATCAGTACCACCTCAAGACTATCACAGAATCACAGAATGTTCAGAGTTGGAAGGGACCTCTGTAGCTACACTGAGGGTGTAACAGACAGACAAAGCATTTAAACTTCATGTTATTGGAAAAGACGACATTCACCAGCTCAACCCTCTGCTGCTCACCAGTGCTCCTTTGCCAGATACGAGTTTCTAAACCTGCCTGCTCACACAAACATAGTCTAAAAGGCTGTTGTCAAAGCAAGCTGGATCAGCAAATACCTACTGCTTAAACTCATTTAGATCATCTGAGTGAAGTGGGGCTGGGAGTGTTCTCTAGAGCAGCTCCGTGGGGAGTTTCAGGAGAGACAGGGGCTCCCAAGTTCAGCAGTGGCAACGAAAGGTGAGGAAAGGTAACTTCTAATGGCACATCCACCTGGCTAGGGACAGGCATCCAGCCCACAGTCGGAGGGAACCGCACTATACTAAGCACATTAGTATCATTAAAGCAGTGGAACTGACCTTACTGCATGAATAATTAACGGTGGTTTCAAAAAAATACCAGCATCTGAACTCAAGATCTCTCAGATCAAACACAGGATTCCAAATTGTTGTGATAGTCACCTATGAAGGCTGTTGAGGTGCTTGTAAGTAAACAGCAGAAGTGCAAGATTCAGAAACCATTTTTATTCTGTTAAGGAATAAAACACAAATGAACTAAAAATCCTGATTAAGAAATGCACAAGTTTCTTAACAATTATAATCTACTTTATTTTCTGAAGAAAACCCATATTGCTCATTGTTTTTTGCTTGGGAGAGGAAGGAAAATAATTTTTAATTGCATTTGCCAACTCCATTACCAATATTTTGGACTTTTTTTCCTTCGATGCAATAAACATATTAAAACCACCTAATTTCTGAAGTATTTGTGTAAGAATAGCTCCAAGAAAACTAGAATGTTGTAGTGCTCGGAGCCATCCATGGAGTGGAGGTACCAGCAGAGACTGGAGCCTTTCACGCGTGTGCCCCACGCACACATCCCCTCCTTCTCCCTCACACCATCAGCATGGGGATCCAGTTCTGCAAGGCTCAGGCCACAGAATGAACATTACTGTAGGTATGAAACTGGGAATACTACTGCTGTGAAAAGTGCTGTGCTAGTCAGGTATAGTCATGCATTTTGATTCCTGTTCACAGCAACGCCACAAAATCCTTGGGGCTAGAGGTGGGGTTATCGAGACCCCAAAACAGGATGACAGCAGCTCTGTCATTCTGCACAGGTGTTTGTCTAAACTATTCTTACAGCTCTTCAAAAATCTCTCTAAGCTCACTCATGATAGTTCATGTTCTATTATACCCAACCAGTCTCACTGCCCTTCTCTGCAATCTCTCCAAGGGGTCCAAATTCCAGTGGGTTACTCAACTCTAGGTACAGCGTTCCAAACGCATCCAAGTATGGTGCCAAATATAATGAGGAATCGTGTCTTGCAAAAAACTATTCTTCACACACCCCTCAAATATTATTTGCAGTTTTATTCTACCCATTGCTTTGCTTTCTGCATTTCGGCAATTCGTTAGTGCTGCTTCTATACAGTATCTTGTATTTTATCCCCATCAAATTCCACAGTAGAGGTTTTTTTTTCCCATCATCTCACCAATTTTCTTATATTTAAGAATATTTTCATGGATATGGTAGTACCATTACCTTCAGTTGTTTTAGTGGTAAACATTTAAGTTTTATAAACTGTAGTTGCATTAATGAAAATAAATCTAACAACTGATGTTTAATAGCATCAGCTGTGCAAACAGATGTTAGTTTTGAAAAGTGGTATTATTCCCCTATGGACTTTATTTTTGGAATCAGACTGTAGTGTTATTTTAAGAAAAAAAAAAGTAAAAATAGTCACACATTTGTGTTTGAGATGCTAGTTGCAAAAAAAACCTGAAGATACTTCACAGTGAAGTGCCTACAGTATCCCCTAGCAGGGCACAGGTAAGGGAAAACCACGCCCAAGTTCTTTTCAGAGGCCAAGCTATATTCATTTCCCAGAAGAAATCAAATTATCCCCAATGCTAACCTCTAAATATTGTATTTATAAGATTTTCATAACATAAGTAACATACTCACATAACAAGATGCACCAAGAATCAATCTACACACAAGCACAGAAAAACCAGTGCCACACATTCCTTACACAGGTGAAGCATAAACAGACAAAAAAACCATTCCAACAAAACTCAAACGCAAAAGATGCAAAGAAGTGAAAAGTGGAATAAGAGAAGAAAGTTGCTCCAGGTGAAAGTAACTCAAGATAAAAGAATCATTCCTGCTTTGAACAATTATTTTATTATAATTCCTAGGTAAGCAACACTTCAAGCCAAGAGCTTTTGCTGTTAACTGATATGCAGATTGCAGGACACAATTAAAACCTACAAAAAAGGTAAGCCAAGTTAAAGGGAGTTAATAAATGGTTTATAGTGACAAACAAATTTTTCACTAATCATAAAATGTTAAAAGAGCTGGCCAAGAATATTCATACTCATAGCCCCCAGGATGAAAGAGCTTGGCTCATGGTTTCACTAAAATCAAAAGGTAAAAAGGATTACCTCAGATGAACTTATAACTTGTTCAAGGGGGGGATTTTTCTGTATGCCAACCTTCACACCTCAACATACTTTGAACAAAACTCCAATATATTTTCGAAGTGCAAATGCCAGAAGAACCATCAAGAAAGGATGAAAACCACACAACCAAAATACCTGGATTCTGATTCACAGGTCATAATACGGGGGGGGAAAGGGGGGTACAATGGAAGCCAGTTAAGTACTTAGAATAAAATTGTATTTGAAATTTAGAAAACACTGTTGCACTTTGATCCTTCCACCTGAGTGTACAGAAACTACAGTCCTAGTTTGAACATGGCATTGCATGCACAGATGCTTCTACACAAAACAGGGACACAATTTCCCCATACACAATAAATGGAGCCTCTATCAATTGAAGCTGCTCGGTAAGCAAAGCAGGATACTAGTGCTTACCAAACCGGTACACAGGAGAGAGATGCCTTTAACAGAAACAGAACAGGTTTGGGTAGTTCAAGTGTTTCTTCCTTCAAAACAAAACCACTTCATTTTTTTCCAGGTGGAGTCTGACTTAGTTGTTCCGAACTTCAGCAAGGGCAAGTGCAGGGTCCTGCACCTGGGGAGGAACAACCTCATGCACCAGCACAGGCTGGGGACTGATCTGCTGGAAAGCAACTCTGTGGAGAGAGATCTGGGAGTGCTGGTGGATGACACGTTGACCATGAGCCAGCAGTGTGCCCTGATTGCCAAGAAGGCCAGTGGCATCCTGGGGTGCATTAAGAAGAGTGTGGCCACCAGGCCGAGGGAGGTTCTCCTCCCCCTCTCTGCCTCATCTGGAGTACTGAGTCCAGTTCTGGGCTCCCCACTTCAAGAAAGATGAAGAGCTACTGGAGAGAGTCCAGCGGAGGGCTACAAAGACGATTAGCAGACGGCAGCATCCCTCCTACAAGGAAAGGCTGAGTGAGCTCGTTTTGTTTAGCCTGAAGAAGAGAAGGCTGAGAGGGGACCTTAGAAATACCTACAAATATCTGAAGGGTGGGTGTCAAGAGGATGGGGCCAGACTCTTTTCAGTGGTGCCCAGTGACAACACAAGAGGCAATGGGCACAAACTGAAGCACAGGAAGTTCCGTCTGAACATGAGGAAGAACTTCTTCCCTCTGAGGGTGACGGAGCACTGGAACAGGCTGCCCAGGGAAGTTGTGGATTCTCCTTCTCTGGAGATATTCGAAACCCACCTAGACAAGGTCCTGTGCAGCCTGCTCTAGGTGACCCTGCTTCGGCAGGGGGGCTGGACTAGATGGTCTGCAGAGGTCCGTTCCAATCCCTACCATTCTGTGACTCTGTGAAACTCTTGTAAGAGAAGAGCAGCCACATCACCATGCTCCTCTTAAAGTTTCTTTGTTTTCTCTCACCCGAATCATAGCAAAAACGGAAATACACCATCTTAAACACATTCAGTTTTGCAAATCTAAGGATTTGGGCATTTGAAAAAGTATCTGGTTTCAACATTTGTGAATATAATCAGTGAAAAATCTATTCTAGATCATATACATTTTTAGATACATAATCAGAAACAGGACTTTCAGGTGAAAAATCAGAAACAGAAAAAAATGTTACTGGTCCTTTCTACCTGTTAATGACCGCCAACTATTGAGCCTTCTGACTATGCCACACAGAATATTTTGTGCTATACTCACAGAAAATCCAATGCAAGTTTCTGAAAAAACAAGACGAAAACCATCATATTCTAGTTCTCTATGCAACTATGGTAAAGACTCCTTAGAGTGACTTTATTTTCACGTTATTTCTTGTGCCAGTTGATAATGGTTGAATAAGTCTTTGCATGTTAACTTTGTTCTTTATCTATTTTACTTCTCTTTTTAATACCTAAATGCCAAAAGAGTATATCTAATCTCAGTCAAGCCAGACATAAATCCTACAGCGACTGGATTTCCTTTTGGTATTTGCTAGTGATCTGATCTGAATGTGTCAGTATGTAGGACGCAATGCATTTCACTGGCTAAATTCGTATTCATGGTTTGGAGGATAATAATCTGTAAGATATGGATCTGAAGCAGTCTTTACAAGTATTCTTTCCTGGAAAAGTGGAGAGAAGTCAAACAATATCTTAAAATACTAAGCCAACAACTAATTCTGATCTAACACATTGACATGACTGGAATTAAGATAGCTGTGGCTGACTCTATCAATGGCTCAAGATTTGACGAATTAAAGATGAAATGTGGATCTTTGTAGGGATTAACTTCTATTAGTTTGAAATACTATCATTTGTGTGACAGTGGTCTTACTTAATATTTCATTACACAGAATAAGAAAACTTGCTAACCAATTTGTGTTACAATGCTGTTGATGGAAATAGCACGAGTTCCACTAGGAAAAAAAAAATATTCAAAAAAACACTGTAAATAGACTGGAGGATAGTACATACTCGTTTAAAATTTCAGAAAAAGGTAAAAGAAAAATTTCATATCTGTGTCTGGGTGAGAGTAAAGGAGAAACAAACAGGTAGAGAGACCACCTAATCCCAAGAAAGTGGTAAGGACGGTTCTGCTCAACTATGGAGGCACTTGAGTAACAGAACTGGGTAAGAAGCTTCAGGAGATTTAATTAACCATGTATCTGTACAAGCTTCTGTAGCTCATTCATGATAAAAATTCCTTCTAAAACACAGAGAAGTTTGCCAGAGGAATGGCTATTTTAGACTTGTTTGATACTTACGGGAAGAATTAACTGAATATAAGGATGGGAATACAGCAGAAATTAATTAAAAACAGCAGAGGTTACTAAATAAGGGGAACAGCAAACTAAAGGTCATGAATTCAAAAAAACTAGCTTCAGTAATCTCAGGTGTCTGGAGAATAGGTCTCTTTCAAAGTTGATTTAAGGGATAAGGGAGTGTGGCAAACTCAGCAGTTAAGAAAATACACAACAAGCTATTCCAATGGATAAAACAGACCAAATGGAGACTTAGACATCAATATGCCTCTATGAGCATATAGAAAAAGTGAAGGAAGTAAAGAAGTTTATAAAGGAAGGAGCTTTGAGAGATGATTAGAGACGAGAAAAAAGAAAATGCTATTTAGTACCATAAAACTGCTGCAACACTGAGAATCTGAAGTAGTAGCTGTCCAGTTTACTGGCAAAAGAGGATGGTATTTTTAAACAGTATCTAGTATCTGTTGTACAGATCTAGTTTGGTTCAATACTTTTAATTACGTGACAGACAAAGAAGAAGAAAATACCTTTTTAAAATATGCACTAAGCTAGAAGGGAATGAAAATATTCTGAAAATGGGATCATAATTCAACATCACTTTGATGAACTGGAGATACCATCCAGACAAAATTCAGTAAATGCAAAGGTAAAACACTACAGGAAAAAAACAAATCAATCCCACAAATGCAGATGGACTGGTAAGCAGAAAGACTGAGGATAAGATATTTAGTCACTATACTGCACTATGAACTAAACATAAAGCAGGTTAGAAAGTTGCTAAGCTCCAGAATTTTTCAAATATTGCTGTCACAGTCAAGTTAAGTGACTAGAGGACCGAACACTGAACAAGGACAGATTTTCCCCAAAACACTAATCTAATCTGTAATTACTCATAAATTCACAGAGTCACAGAATCATAGGTTGAAAAAGACCTCTAAGATCATCAGGTCCAACCATCCACCCAACACCACCGTGCCTGCTAAACCACGTCCGGAAGTGCCATGCCTGCACGTTTTTTGAACACCTCCAGGGATGGTGACTCCACCACCTCCCTGGACAACATGTTCCAATGCCTGACCGCTCCTTCAGTAAAGAAGTTTTTCCTGATACCCCGTCTGAACCTCCCCTGGCATAACGTGAGGCCATACAGGAAGTTATGAACTGGAGTTACAAGAAAGAGTAAGCTCCAGTAAAACTCCTCCTTTTTCCTTAATTGGCTTTGTGTTCTTTTTTCATTCCTTTCTGTATTATTTTATTAATTTGCATTCTTTCACATTCAATACTCAATTCATTAAGACGTGTAGGGGCAGACTGGGTCCACAGCATTTTTCTCCAAAATAGCCTGCCTTGAAAATTGCACTTAGGTTAACAGATATGCCCTCATCAGCCCTCTTAACCATGTACACACACCTTAGCTTTGCACTGTACCTAACACCTTAAGAAGTGCATTTCCACATAAATCTATTTTCCAATACTGTATTTTCCTCACACAGAACACCAAACAAGCCTTTGTGCCCCAACGCAAGCCGCTAAAAACCATCACAACTTCTTCGGGTGTGTTAATGAGCCTGCCACTCGCCTCAGGTGACAGAGAAGGAAGGAGCTGTGTGGACGGTGCTGAATTCGAGCCACCCTTCTCGTTAAAAGTCAGATTTCTTGTAAGTGGGAATGGAAATTAAAACAGCTCACTGACCCTGCCAGGCTCCGCAGTCATTAACTCAGATCACTGCTGGAAGCCAGTCCGCATTTGGGAACGACACCTCCACAGCGACTCTGCATTCAGAGAGCGGAACTGACGCCCAGCGGTCACTTCATGCCCTGCCCCTCCCTCCTCGCGACAGGCGGCACGCGCCGGCCCCACGCACACGAGCGGCCCGGCCACGCTGCAGCCGGG